>Ga0099364_10000787_pt1 | contig 53753 bp, 56 predicted proteins | sample TergutTh196P3_FD_73070 | JGI IMG/M metagenome (GOLD analysis project Ga0099364, IMG submission 73070) | Microcerotermes parvus P3 segment gut microbial communities from Pointe-Noire, Republic of the Congo - Th196 P3 | ecosystem: Host-associated > Arthropoda: Insects > Digestive system > Gut ... | reverse complement strand
AAACACCACAAACAAAAAACACAAAAAAAATAGAAAAGGAAGAAAGAGACTTCTTCCCCCAACGAGGGAAAAAAAAGCGCGCAAACTCAAGCGGGGGGGGGGGGGGGGGGGGGGGGGGGGGGTAAAAAATTCAGTAAAAACAGGCATAATTTCCTCTCCTATGTCCCGGAATAGTAATCCAATAATGGATACACGGTGAAATATGTCGGCGGCTGAATCGTTGCACCTGATATATTTGTAAACACCGCCCGTGTCGGATAAAATTGCTTCTCAAATTTCTCAGATATATCTAAATGATACCCATCTTCGATATAGCTCCAAGAAAACGAATGAACCACCGGAGTAATATCACGGTCTACTGACATAATACCAAATCCAACATCAACATACATCGGATTGAACTTTGCTTTCAATTCCTGCCAAGCATATATGGGATACATGTTCACCACATCAGCAGGATCAGCACTATTTATCTGCGGTAACACCGACTCACCGATACAATTTACCCACTCCGCACCATTCCACCGCTTAAAATTCTTCCCACCGTTTATCGAAATCCCGCAACGAACCAGCGTCCCACCCGGCTGCGTATAATTTATCGTCAATTTTGTAAGCGTACCAATAGCGTACAACGGTAACGAAGCCGCCAGCGTCACTAAACTGTACATGAAATACAAACTGTTCGTTGGATACCCAAGAATAGGACGGTTCCGCAACTGCCACCCATTCGCCAAAAACTCCGTGCCCACTGCGGCATCCTGCTGTACAAAATACCCGGCACTCAGCGTCGCCAACGACTGTAACTTCACTTGCGTAACAGGATTACTTACCCGTCTGGCAACCGATGACAAGAATCCTTCTCCGGGAAAATCGTAAGTAACATCTATTGCTTGTCCAGCAACAATATCATATAGATATTTAAACACAAACGCCCTTGGGCGCAGATTAAACGCCTTTGACAAATCACTCGTCGGGTCAAGCAACGCCGCAACATCAATCCCCATCCGCATAAAACGAAGATTGCTCATAGTTGGGTCAGACTCAATCTCCGCTATAAGCCCGGTGCCAGCCCTCAATTTCATACTCAGATTATGCGGATGCTCATCTTGCCCATCGACAATTACCGTGTGCCCCCCGCAAGAATCAGCCAAATACTGCCCAATATCTCCAGTAATGGGAGCTGATGAATCTATGACACAGAAACTATGCCGCCGCGCTCGAATACCCCACTCCACAATGAACGAACCATTGGTTTGCTGAACTTTTCCAGATGAATTTCCATCCAAAAAGATTCCATGCCCGTTTATATTTGTAATAGTGAGCCAACTAGAAGTAGTTATCGTAGAATTATTCAGTATATCAATACCGTTTCCTACTTGAACCCTATCTATTCTTCCACCTGAAAAATGAGCATTGCTCCCGTGTTCGATTATCACTGCTCCAACCTTCATTCGCTCGAACACATTTCCCTCCCAATGCAATTCACTATTGCCACGTAAATGCAGCGGAGGCATACGATAATCGACAGGATTTGTCCCACCTGATATTGTGCAATAAGAAAGAATTAAATGTGTGTCATATCCCTTAATATCCCGAGCCCACGTACTGAACGTAATACGAACATCACAATTCTCAAAACTCATTCCCCCGAGAATATTCATCGTGTCCGCAACAAGTTCTTTAAAGTTCTCCTGCGATACATCACAATACTCTAATGCCAACAATCCATGTTGAACACCAATTATGTTTCGGAAATTACTATGAACACAATGCACATAAGCATTTGTATCAAATGCCAAATAACAGATATTGGATTCAATAATACGAGTTATATTATTGGAATTGCAAAATACTGTACCCTTCTCCGATGTCGATTGCTCAATATACAACTGCCCACCAGCCGCATACACCGAAGAATAAATAGTGGTGTAATACATGCGCGTCAAACAATTCTTATGGTTAATCGAATACGGAATAGTCACACCGGAATAATCAAACGTATATACATTCTCAGCAATATACACGTGATTCATCAGCGATTCAATCCACTCACAATCATCTGCAAGTATCAATCTCAACAGCCGCACTCGCCGATTATCTATCACACCCCACACACGAGCATTATATTTATCCGATATGAACGCATCGCCGTACTTCAACTTCTGAGCGAATATCTGATACTCATTCTTCGAGCTGATAGGAATACAATTAAAAGCTCGCTGCAACGTCTTAAACGGCGCGTCTATCGTACCGGGGAATGAATCCAACCCAACCTCACCATCGACGTAAATATTTATCCGCTCATAATTATCAATCTGCATATCATCCGAATGGGAAGCTCCCAAAAACGGATTCCGTATCGCAACTATTCTCATATTTTTATAAATAATTTGATTCCACAATATCTCTGAACCCGGACCAAAATTGATCGTATAATCCTTACCCGGAGCCATAAAAAACCCATCGCGAAATACCACCAACTCCACATACTGATATATCGCCCAAGGTAATCTGGTCTTTACCGTATCTTCTTCCACATCCACAACATAATACGTATTATCGAACGTCCCCATCCGCTGTGGTGCCCAAATACCATTCGCATAGAAATACCACGTACCCTCATTCAACACAAACGACACAGCACCATCGGGAACATTCGTATGATTATCCAGCTCGTGCGCGTCCCACACTGGAGGATATAAATAATTGGTTGACGGAGCATTGGCCGGATGAATAGTACGCCAATTCTCTATATCCGACGACTTGATTATGTTATCCCCCATCATCTGCCGCACATAGCACAGCGGAATAACATTGTGCGGCACACGGGGGTATCCCTCATTATCCGAATACACCCACAGGAACTGAATATCGCCCATCAAATCCCGATACAGACACAACAGCGCATACCGCATCGAGCCTCCCACCACAGGGTCGCAATCAACCTGATAATAAACATCAATCGGCGGGGAAGTTATCGGCTGCTCAATTATCAGCCGATACCCATACCAATGCGCCGTCCCGCTGGATATAACCACGCAATCAGACGGCGGATCAGTAGCCCACACCGTCATATCATCCAGCGTTACATCGGTTGTTAAACTCGGCTCTCGGGAAAACTTTACAAGGTCTGTATATGTCTGGACAGCATCAATATCAGGACTGCGGACATCAATAACACTTCGCAAGCCCAGCCATTTTTGCAGTAAAAATATCCAGTGCGGCCCTCCGGCCATTAAAGAACGCCTGCTAATATCGAATTATCTTGTGGCAATGCTTTCACCAACTCAGTCACGGTAATATATACCGACACCGAACGGGTTAAGTTCGAGGTCATCTCTAATATAACAAAACGGAGATTGCCCCCCGACCGATGAGACATCTCCGTCGCTTTCCAATCAATTATCCGAGTACCATCGTCCACCTGTATCTCACCGTACTGTTTAGCACATATATCAAAAAGCACCTTTTCAACATCGGCTAATGAGTGTCGCGTAAGTAACTGCGCATAAGCAGTACGTAACTCAGCGTTCTTCATGCAAATGCCTAAGATAGCCTTAACGGTACTCGGTAGTTGCTCAACCATTTGATCTACTCCATCGCTTCATCCTGACTTGCAATACCCGAGGACGCTGATTGTAAGTCAGCTAAACTCAGTCTGACACCGACTCGCTTTTTTTCTTCCCTAATGTTAGCATAAGCGACCTCAAGTTTATGCATAAACTCCTGTAACTCCGATGGGTTAGCCTCAAAAAAATCAGTCATAGTCCGGGTGGTATATTCTTCACCCTTCCACGTAACCATTGCATCCCGAACGCCACCCTTGGTATGCAATCCCTGATCGAACACACCCTTCAAATCAAACCCGGCATGAAGCACCGCCGACCGTATCGCATCAATACCATAATTCAACTCATTGATTATCCCTGCGGACAAGTACGGTGTGGACACTTTCGACTTCGAGCAGCGGACGTGAATCATCATGTGCGTAGGATCACCCGTTTGTGCGCGTTCACAAAACATGCTGTCCTTTTTGAAGAACCCGTCAAATCTATTTTTCTGACTTACTTCCATGCGCACATCAACCATGTGAGCCCACCCATACGGCCCCCACGCCTTCAAACTAGACCCAGCGTGGCCCCAACCCGTCTGAAATACCGCACGTGCCTGATTACACACGATACACAACGTATTCTGGTTTGTAACTAATCCCTTAAACACCTGAATACCTTCTTGAACAGCCAAAGATTTAGCCCCTATGCGTGTACCTGACGCAGTACCCGTTTTAATAGCATCTTCGACGTTCTGAACCGCCAGAGCCGCCACAGAATCAATAACAATTATCAAAGGTGTCTCATTATTTGCTTTCCTGAAATCACGCGCAAACTCAGCCAGCTTTCCAAACGTATACGATGCCGTGAACATCCGAGTATCTTCATTCTCCGGCTCAAGCACACCGAACGCTTCCGGGGACACATCCAAATTCGACCGCTCAAGCACCGAATCATCTATGCTCTGCTCAATATCAGCAAGCATTACATACGCTCCATAAAGCCTTTGCATCTCAGCAGCAATGTAAAGTGCAATCGCAGATTTGCCTGCTTTTTCAAGGCCCCACAGCTCCATCAGCACACCTAATGGAACTCCCCTCCCCAATCCAAGGATAAAATCCAAAGGCGGGATTCCTGTACGACACCAGAACCGAGGACGAACAGCGGCCTGCTCACCCACCGACGATACAAAACTCCTGATGTTCTTATCCGAAAACAGAGTATTTACCGTATCCGCTCGACGGGCGTATAAATCCTCTATAGGACCGTCCAATGTTGGTGCGGGGGTATTATCTTTTGTCGGTGTCTTTGTTTTTGGGGGGGCGGCCTCTTTTCTTCTTGACGATGCCGCCGCTGTTACTTTCTTCCTGCTTATTGCCACGTTCTTCTCCACCCTTCCATGCTACCAAATTTGTTGGAAGATTTGCCGAGCGATCCCACCATATCCTCCCTATCTGTGACGACGCTTTGCTCTTTATATTGTCGTTACGGTCATACGTCACCGTAAACTTACACAAGTGCGGAATAGTAATCTCAAACAAATCCAATCCCAAACTACCGGCGACAGCTATCTTATCCCGAATAACATTATGTATCCCCTTGAGAAATCTATCCACATCATCCGGTGCAAACCCCGCCGCCTGAGCCGCCAATTCCAACACACTCTGATGATACGAACTCAATAACGCAGAACTGGCTACCATGTGCCAGCTAACCCCCGGCATATCCGGCAGTCGATAATCCTCATGCATTATGCTGAACATCCCATCAGTAGCCCATTCCAAATCTTCCGACCGCAAGATTCTTCCCGATGGTATTTCCCGTAACTTCGGATGAGAGTTAAATGTCATAGTCACATAATTAGCCAGTATGAGTGCCGGTACGTCAGGTTCGTTATCCGGCAAAATATTCCGGCCACGAGTTATCGTATTCATCACCAAGCGCGATGATACAAACGCTGCGAGTAGCTTTGCGTCTACCTTTATGACAATAAAACTTTTACGTTTACCAACAAACTGCTTTTGCTTTGGTATAGGTAAAATCATCTTTGGCAGCGATTCAAACCCAACATAGTACGCGCCTTGGTCCGTTCTACGCATAATCTTGGGTTGCGAATCCAACGTTCTTACATACATCGCTGGCATATACACGCAACCATACGAATTAAGCTCGGTTTGTATTATCATGACGGCACCCACTCATCGCACAAGTCCCAAATCCGTTGTTCATACCCATAGTACGCAAGATTCACAGCATCACACCATCCATCATCAGCCAACCTCCGGCGATACCCCACAAAGTTATAATCAGGAAACCTCTGTTTTGCCAAATATCGTGTGCGATCCTTCCCCGTTATATCATCCGGCAACTTCATAAATGCTTCCCGTGCCCACGCAGCGGGTGTCGGAATCATGTATGGAATATTGAGCGCAATCAACGCCATCTCCCAATACCCGAAACCGACACCCGTAATAAACGTAGACGCAACCCCCTGATCGGCCATAGGTTGCGCTTTTTCAATTACCGCATAAATAGCCCTTGTAAATATATGTTCGTGACATAGATCAAATAATATAGTGAACATCGCCGATGTAGCATACACGCACTGCTTTATCTGCTTTGTTTTCTTCACACCAGCTTTGCGGTCCATGCGCGTTACTTTCCGCTTGATAGTATAAGTTGGGCACGAAACGACATTGAGTAATTGAACGCCATTAGCATCACGATCACATAACAATGTAGCAACAGCACCCTTAAAACCGGGATCAATCCCGATAACCAAACAATCCTGCGAATCACAAATCATCGTACCGTTTACCCCACCGTTCATCAGTAGCAGCGGAATCTATCGGAACATACCCCTGCATTTCATCTTCCTTAAAAATATCCACCTCCACCGTAGCCACGACAGACAACACCGTATCCTGCAAATATTTAATCAATTTCTGCCACGTTTCTTTTACCTCATTACTGCGTATCGTGCCTTCTTTTTGTCGCGCCCGAGCAACAGCGAGCTGCATTCGCTCATGACACAATCCAATCGCAAACTCAACCGAGCTGGTACTTCCCAGCATCGCCGGTAACACGGTCTCTTTTCCTCCATACATACCAAACAATAACCCATCTAACGACAATGCTTCCAACTCAGCAATAACATGTGGGTAATGATCCTGTAATCTGTTAAATACTCTCATGCGGTCGTTCCTATCTGGCCGCGCACCTGCGCAGCCCAACTCTCACACCGGGGACACTTCGGATACCTACCTGCCTCTAACGGATTCTCGGCATTAGGATCATAGTCCGCAGGTGGACTTATAAATGTTGCATACGGTGGATTCCAATCATAATCTGTTTGACAATTTCGACAGCGTAACTTTAATAAAATACCGGCCAATTCAATCACACCTTTTGGAAAATATGGAGCGTCCGAGGACGCTCCATATCATTATGCCTTACTGCGTACCACGAGCCTTTCGGAGCCCAGCCAACCGCGATGCCATATTACTCTGCGGCTTGGCGGGTGCCGGAGCCTGCTGCGGCGCGGGAGCCTGCTGCTGTGCCGGTGCTACTGGTCGCTGGGCAGGTCTTGTGACTGCGCTTCCGGTTTTTCCTGCGCTCGGTCTTTGCGCGGGCTGTTGCTGTTGCGCCGGGGCTGCTTGATTCTCGGCGGGGGCGGCGGCGGCAGGTGCTTTGCCACGGGAACTGCGGGGTCGGATGGCGGATTTTTCACTGCCGCCGACGGGCGGAAGTTCGCCGCTCGCTGACGCGCTTCTTCCTCGTTTCTGCGGCGGCGCAGGAGGTTCAGGCTCATTAGAAACACCTGTTTCTTCGTACCCTTCCTCGCCCGGTTCCTCATAGCCCTCGCCATCCTCCGCTTGCTCAGTACCTTCTCCCTCACCAGCATCGCTTTCCGTGCCGTCAACATTCTCAAATCCTTCCTCATCGCGCAACGATCCCACATCCGGGGTATATTCCTCATCTGCACCAGCGGACAGCAACTCCCACTGATTCCAGAACTCGTCAATTACCACATCGCTACCCTCAAAGCGGTTAAGCTCCGTGAGCAAAACCTCAAGCCGCTGACTCATTTCGTCCTCATTGAGTGCGCGATGCTTTACCCGCTGGGCAGCGGATAACTGACCGATCATGATATTCGGGTCATACGTCGGGGACATATCCTGCCTGATGGGAGTTACGGCGTACTTGGTATACTGCACCGCCGACCCTTTGGCGTTCCCGGATACTACAAAATCAAAACCGTGTATCGGATCAGAAGCATCTCCCCAGCCGGTAGCTTCGTCGCTCATAATAGAGAGCATCAAATCCACCACAGACTTCTTCAAAACTATCTCGATGGGGACATCCCGCGCCTTATCATACTCATGACCAGCAGCCATCAAATAGTTGCGGTTCAACACCGTGGCGAGGAACTGAACACCCTGCCGGATGGAGTTTTTGGAATCCATACCTTCCGCGCTGTACTCGTGCGCCCACGGATATTCTTCGGAGTACATCCGCAACACATTCGTGAGCAAGCACAACGGACACGGTTCGTTGAAATTCTGATAGCAAATGATACTCGACCGCGCAATGTTACCGTCAGCCTTAACGAAGTTTACCCAATGGTCCAACTGCGAAGCTATCGCAAAATGCCCCTCTACCATCGGACGAATCAAGCGGATACGCACCGAACCAGCCGGGTTCAACTTCATGTACTTTCCCGACCCGCCAGCGGCGTGGACCACGCTCATCATGCCCAACAAGTGCGGACTTGCTTGCCCTCGCGGGGCACTCATCGAACTTAACCTACCCGATCCCGGATTACCTCTCAAACTACCAATTCCCATATTACAAATCCCCTTTCGTATGCGGTCTCATCACGTTTGACATTTTATCCAACGTATTTGCCAACCTTGCAGCTTCCAAGTCCTCATATCCTCCACTCTGCACAAACTCGCCACGTTGATTCGCCTGATCCACCAAATCCGTCATCGTGTTTCTCATATATGCCGGATACTGACGCTCGATATTGTTTGCCCGGTTATCGCTCGAAAACAACTCTCTCAAGAAATAACCCCGATGATTCATCGCAGTCATTACCGAAGTCCAGAACGCATCATCCATTTCTGCCAACGCAACTTCCCGTCTTACCTCCTGCATAGACAGGTCCTTAGATACCATCGCCTTTACTGTTTCATCTGACGGCCCACGACTTCCACCTAAACTCGAATGTTTATGTCTTACAAACAATTCCCCCCTTATCGCCTCCATTTTGTTTCGGGCCGCCGTTACCTGACCCTTTGCCGCCGCCGCATACTGAGCGAGATACACATATCCGGCAGCGTGGTTGATTAAGTCTGCTCGCAAATCGTTTAGATTAATTTCAATGTACTGACGGAGATTATTCGCATTCTCCGATAACCGTTCAAATTCCTCCACCACGAACGATTCCATAACAACACCTCCTATTCTACAGCGTTTTTTGGTAATGTCAATACTATGGTAATACCTTTACCATTTAATTTGTCAGATACGATTCTTCATTGGCTTCATCCCTCTCTATCACGATAGCTGGCTGCAAAACATCGCTCATATCTGTGTGGGAAATTAAGAATAACTGCGACAACTCATACGTATCCCGAAGCTCATCAAGAAACTGGAGCATGTTATTTCGCGCCGATACATCCAGCGGAGAAAACACCTCATCTAAAAACCAGAAGTCGATATTTTCCATCATGCCCCGCTCTCTATATATAGAAAAGAGCGCAAGCCGAATCGCCAACGACACCAGCAACATACCACCGCCCGAATCCTCGGCAAAATCAACATCAAACGTCAACCCCTGCAACTGAATAGCCAAGGTCTCCTGCCGTTTATTTGCTCGCCGTGATCCGCAAATGATGCACTTCTTCTTACTATCTTTATAGTGGTATCCGCAAACATGACAATGTTCTTCTAAAGTAGTAAGAGTTCTATACACGGAAATACTTATACGAATATTCGTCCCAAGCTGATACAGCGCACGATTTACCTCTAACTCGAACGCATGTACTGATTCAAGCAACGAGAAGAACGGGATACCATCTTTAGATAAAGCGATTCGGAGAGAGGACAGCGCATCTATACGCGCCATAGTAGTAGCAAGACCGGTTTGAAACGCTGATATATCATTGCGAACAGTCTCCATATACTTTAACTCACCCATCATCTCCCCCAAGGAGTGATCGATAGCTTCCAACTCTTGCGTGATCTGCTTTATCTTCGTGCTTATCTCTTGAATTTGCTTACGGGGGACAAAATCATCTTTTTGCATTGCTTCCTGTACACGTTTTTCGGCGGCCTCGACAGCGGCATTACATAGATCAAGCTCATGTGTTCGTTGCGTAAATTGTTCCTGCAACACAGCCCGATTCTGCCGCATCATTTCCACCGACTCAACCTGAGAGGACACGGCAGATACATTTGCTTCTAATTTACTAATAGTTTCTGCCAACAACTCCCACTGTACCAAAGCCTTCTGATACTTGGTCTGCTGTAACTCCAACTGCTTTAGCTCTCGCTCCAACTGTTCAGCATCCGACAGCATCTGAACATATTGACCCTGTATCGACTCCCCATGCTCGCATATAGCGCGTGTCACGGGGCACACCTTCTGCTTGTCTATAAAACTTCGATATTGATTGATCTTGGAATTGACATCTTTCAGCATTACCATCTTCTCGGTAAGCACCCGAGTGATCTTAGTCACCGACGTTTTCACCATAGCAACATCATCGTCGTTCCACTTTGCCCGTGCCACTTCCAACTTCTGTTCTGAATCTTCCAACAGCTTTACCGTCTTTTGAAGTTCCGCAACCCGTGTATCCACCTGCGACAACTGATTCTTTACAAACGCCAGCGCAGATGATGCCTCCATACGCTGCTTCACACACCGGTCCTTCTCTTGCTTCAACTTATTAACAGTGTTTCCGGCAAGCTGTTCTTTCAAAGTTTCCACTTTTCGTTGATATTGATTTTGCAAAATGGTGAGATCATTTCGGCGTTTCTTTTGTGCTTCGATGGTTACAACAATTTTCTCTCGGTCAAATGCGGCTAAACGTTCTTCTGCTGTAACAATCTGCTTACGCAAATCTGACTGTCTGAGGTTCAAACCTGAATACCGCTCATTCGCTTCTTTAAACCACATCGGCCACGGATACGATACAGGTGAAAACATATCAAGAAGAAATGTCTTTCTATCAGCCAATGTCATACGCATGATACCTGACGAATCACCTTGTCGCACCATCCACGATACTTCCGCTTCATCATACGTACACGACAACACTCCATCAATATACGCTTGCTGTTCAACAAGTTTTAGTTGTCTAAGGTCATCATCTATCTGCGGAGAGGTTATAACATACCGTCCCGACAGAGAATCATACGTGCGGGATATTGTTAGATGATCGTAAATGCTATGACTCATCTTCAACGATACTTCAACATGGTCTGAGTCTGGATTTGCCTTACGATGAATCAACTTCTCTTTTGTGTCATGCCTATACTTCCCGTACAACGCAAAACGAATCAAATCCAACACATATGATTTGCCAGCGCGGTTAGACTTCAACGGATCATTCGTGTACCTTCCCTCAATCAACACAATCCCCGTTGGAATAACTATCTCCTGCACCCCAGCAAACGGCCCGACATTAGATACTCTAATAGCCTCAATCATTGCGTTCTCACCCGCACGTTATTCTTTTGGTTCTCGTGGTTTGATATTGATTTGACCGCCAACCATCCTCTTAGGCGGGGGGCGCACAGCATCTATATCCATATACTGACCGGCCTCTTGCATACCCCGCTTCCTACCACTAGAAATAGCAGCAGATACGACCGCCACCACCATAACGCATAAAACAACCAAACACCCCCATGCAGTCCACGCAAGCATTACTTCATCATCTCCTTTAGTTAATAACAGAATACCAATGCCGCGCACGAGATTCCACCAAATTTGCAAACCGATAATTCTTTGGATTTCGCGGACCGGAATTGTAATGCGCCAATGCATGATTCATATTACCCTTATACCCGGATACCAAATCTTTCAAATAACTCGCACCTATCAATGTGTTTATGACCGGGTTTACCTTCTCATAGTCAATCAACCCAATCGTAGTGGTGTAGTACGTCCAAATATTACTGGACAACTGCATCAAACCCACACACCTGCCACCCGATACAGCGGTCATATCGAATGTCGATTCCGTATGCGCGAGAGCCAAGATATAGTGCAGTGGAACATCCACAATTTTATCCACCGCCACAATCGCCGCCGCAATCCGTACAGCGTCATCTTCGGCAATACCATCATTAATATCTGTAAGGATATGCGTTGAGATTCGGCGAATGATTTCTATATCTTCCGTAGTGAGTGACAGCGCATCATATTTTTCAATGATACCCACAAGCTCTGTTATCTGCTTCTCCAAATGACTTACATGATTCTCAAGTTCCACAATCCGCTGATTCGCGGCAAAGAGTAGCGTCCATTCCATCTCAGTTTCCCATGAGAAATTGGTATATCTTTCCCACCCCGCATAAGCAGCCCCGGCACTGAGTATGACTAGAAGAACGACTACTTTCCCTATTAACTTTCGCATGTGATTCCTCCCTATTTCATGATACACAAAGGTACACCATAACTACATCCGTGTCAATAGCTATGGAAAACTCTTTACAAGACGTGAGATTGTGTTATACTTCCCGGCATGGATATTGATAATGAAATACTAAAATTAATTTCCACGCACCTACAAGATACCACAGAATTGATGTATCTTGGCCCGGATTACGGAGCACACTATCCGTACTTCTTCTGTCAGCCATCTGAGATACAACGTACATACATGCGCTTAAAAAAAACGGTCACGGTATTGCGATTCACGTCCAGCTTGTACCGCGCTCCGCATCGCAATATGTCCAGCGCGACCAAAGTTTGGTGCCTCGGTCAAGACTTTGACTTCGACCGTAACGGCTGGGAAGGCGTACCGCGCAAACTCCAAGAAGAAACTCTCGAACATGTTTGCGACCTCTTACCTCCCACCTTCTGCACCAAAACCCGGAACGGATACCATCTATTTTGGATGCTCCGCGAACCGACTACTGTAATGGAATACTCCTATATCAGCAACATGCTTCACGTTCGATTGAAAAGTGATCCACACAGCATCGTTCCGGTACATTGTCTCAGCGCACGTGCTCGCAACAGGAAACCTTCATCATTGAGCGACCGGATACAACTTCCAGTGTTAGAAACCGAACTGCTTCTTTATCCACATCAATTATGCACATATACACTGGACGAAATACACAATACGCTGGGAAGCAAGGTAACACCTGCGTTGAGAAACTTAAATAAAATGCTCCACATATCAACTCCGTATCAAAAACGATACGATGGCATTGATAATAAGGCCACCGTAGATTTTCTACTCGAACAATATGACATCCTAAATCTGCTTAGAGCCGCTGATACCAAGGCGCGCGCTTCGGGCACCAAGAAAATAACCATGTGCTGCCCGTACCATCACGACAGAAATCCATCAGCATTTCTCAATCTAAACTCGACAAGCGATCACTATGGATTCTTTCATTGTGTTTCCTGCGGTAAAACAACTTTTATTTCAAAGCTATTAACTGACCTCGGAGTTTTGTGATTCAAAAGATTTTTGCTATCGTTCAAACAATTCTTGTTTGAGTTCAAAGAACCGCTATTGCTCCCCAATATAACAAAATCGAGTAGTTATGGATCAAATTCGGGATGTTCTATAACGGATTCCGGGAATTTTGTATCACTATCCGAGTGTCCAACTAACACCTCATACGGTTCTTTGCGCATCTCTTTATGCGTTGACAGCAATGTACCGTGCTCGTCCCGAACAGCAGTATAAATCTCCGTGCCCACCGACGAATCATACTCCACGATGATTTTATCTATGAGAGGAATCGTTACCCCGCGATATGCCCGAGTACCATACAAATAAATCACATTGAGCGGCGTTTCTTCACGAGTATATAACGACTCATCCTTTTGATAAATCTTATTGAATAAATCCTGTAACGTTATGGGAATAGGCAGACCAAAGAACTTCTTCTTACCAATCATTCCTCTGCGTCCTCGACATCATACAACACACCATTCTTGAGCTCCTGACCGTCCCTATCGACATACATCGCATAGTTACCACGCAGCTTCACGATTCGTTTCGGTGCAATGGAAGCCCATCGCTTAACAAGTTTCTTTTTACCGTCAACCATTTCCCATCGAAATATAACTTTACGCCTGCATGGACCGTGTGTGGCAAGATATAACGTTCCCAAGTCGCCAAGTTTGATCGAGCGGCCCTTGCTAACCACTTGTTCTGCCAATGTGCAAAGGAAAGCATCATACAACGCCTCCACATCTTGCGCCGCCACCTTCTTACCCGGCACAAACTTTCTGATATTCTCATGCAACGCCTGAATAAATAAACTCCGAGACATTGGTACTTTAGCGGCAGCTTTCCACTCAGCCACCTGCTTACGCGACAACTGGAAAGTTTTCGGCAGTCTAACATGGTCGGTCATATTAGTGGTACTCTTACGTTTTTTCATCCACCCTTACTCCGATCCTCGATGTATAATGTCCTTCCGCAATGCTCGCGCAGATGAAACACTACTCCGATAAATCCTCAAAAAATCATCCCACGGAATACTGACATGCAACTTTGCCACAGAATTTTTTCGTATAAACCGATGAACCTTTTGATACGTCGCATAATGCATCGTAACGTCTGCGCCAGTATCAACAGATGAAACAAATGAAAACTCAACCACACCTGTATCATAATTTATCGTTCGCGTGACGTTGCGTATCACATGCCCGTCCAACACACCGTTACCGCCCACGTCCTTAACTATCATCTTCGTACCATGCACATTCATCGCCGTGATAGTAACCGTGCCCGGAATAATCGGCGTATGCGGAACACCCAACCCCACAATATGACGCATAGCAATCCGCTCGCGTGAAGGAAATAAAAACCCTTTTCTCGTCTTTGCAACCAAATCTTCTACAACAATCTTTATGCTGTCATCAACATTCGCTGGTATATACTGGTCGAACGTTACTTCCCCGCTACCTTTAGCACCGTCCAACGGAATAGACCGCTCAATGTTCCCAATCCAAGTACCATCACTCCACGTACTGGCATGATTCGCATACCCATAAATATTCTTTACCCATACGCTAACCCGCTGAGTTGCAAGGTCCACGGGTAATACTGAGGCAGGTAATTGAATCGGCACAGACTTTACTATCGGATCAACACCTTTAGCTATGACAAACTTACGCGCAACCTCGCCGTAATAATCCACCTCGGGGAATGTAGCCATCGACACCGGGGCGTTCATAACCAATGTCACTTCCTGCGGAACACAAGCATCTTCCACATTAGTTTTATACATATCCAGTATCAACCGCTGATATGCCGCACCCTTCACAGTGGTCAATATCGTATCTTTTTTATTATTTTTCTTATCTTTTTCCGTCTTACCAACCTGTATTGTTATATCTGGAATCGTGATAATATGGGTTTCCGGCTGCATAAACCTCACCTCTCTCCATAGTGTAGCAGATTACCAAACCGACGCTCGTATCCTAATGTTCAGCTTTTCAATTATCTTTTGCAAGGTGCTTCCCGGCATATGCATCACCGGAGAAAAATACAAATCCACAGTATCATCTTTTTTCATAAATGGAATACCGTAAACTGACCTATGCCCATGCGGTACTTCGGCGTGAAGATGAGTGCGCGACCGCACCTCTACATCAGACAGCTTCCGTAACGCCTTTAACGTCAATTTATATTGAACACCCTCATCAGGCACCAATTCCACAATATCGGTCGGCTCTACCTTCTCATCGTCCCAATATAATTCAATCCAATCCGTATCACATACCGCAACATCCCGATTCCAACTGTACTTACACTGCACCGTCCCCTGCCCAATTTTAGCCATCATGTTCCAATCCCACATAGATACATGCATCGACAGCCGCCGCTGTTGATTTGCCAAGAACCAATGATACGATTCCAATGCCATCTTATCTACATCAGTCGGTTGAAACTCCCAAAACGGACCTTCGGGATTATCGTAAAGCGTCACTGAACGCTGATTGACAAGGGCGAATGAACACATAGCATGTGGGACACCGGTTATTCCAATTGCGGAAAACATTTTATCCTTGCGATGCTGTCTGCGCGTTAAAATCTTACCGTTTACCTTAATAGTCTTACATTTCCACCCTAAATTCTGTATCCCACCATAAAACACCATAATACTATACGAAACTTTGCGCGTAATAATGACAGCAACATTACTCCGATACATCGTAAGCGTAGCATCTACAAACGGTTCATGCGTATACCGTACATCGCTGGGAAAATGCCGAACAAATTCCCCCTCGTAATCATCATAAATTCGAGGGGGAGCATTAACTCCACTTCTACGAGTATGCGCCAGCGGCACCCGCCGTGTTAATCCCCGCGCAAAATCAAACACATGAACAGACTGATCCCCCGTGGACAGCACATATAAACAGCCCATGTGCCATAAAAAATCAGTTACCGGATGCCCATCAAAATGTATCTTCCCGATACGTTCCCCGTTCTGATACACGTCGTACTCGTATATACTGTTTCCTGCTACAGAACGATTATCCAGTACGATGAGATGTCCCTCGGTACGAGACATAGCTATGTTCGGAGATTCACATAGCGTTTCCGGCCACGTAATTAAATTACGTCCCATTAATCTACTCCAAGCGGTATATCAGCCACGTGCATTATCGCAACCAATGTCCCATCCCGTAACCTGAACTGCGCTTCCATGACTGCCCATTTCATCTCGATAAGCAACATGGCAAACTGATACTCAGTCGGAGCCTCAGCAGAATCCCCCGGAAAGGATAACGGAAACGGAAACCGATTACACTCAAGGTCAGCCGGATCATAGTCGGGATTGAGCAGGGACTTCCACCGCTCAATCAACGCTTTCCCCCGCTCAGTATCCTTCTCACTAATCCACCACATATTGATCGTGGCTAACTGCATGAGGTATCCGAAATAATCCGATTTATTATTCGCCCATGCTTTCGCGGCAAGGCCGATAAACCTATTTTTAGATTGCTCCCCCTGCATAATATCCACCACTTGCTGCATGGTGGCACCTGCGGGGCCAAATTGATTTAACAAATCCATTACAAGATTTTCAAGTGTCCCGTTCACAGCCGCTCTCCCTATGTTGATTTTATTAAACCGGTTCCTGTTCCGTACTATCATCTTCCTCAGTCCCGGTAATAACATTCTCCTTTTCCAAATCTTCCTGCATCGTTTCCTCGTCATACACGACCACGCCGTCACCCTCTGTGAACTCCACCGGGGAATCAATATCTCCCAGCAGTATTTCATCTTCCTCCGGGGTAACTACCGCGCCGCCGACAGCTCCATCAGTGGTATCCTCCACAATATCCTCCGATGGCTGCAACGTCGTATCTTCGTCCACCTCTAAATCTTCGGCAGGTAATACTGATTCTTCCTCGACTTCCAACTCCGAAGATTCAAGCGTCCCATCACCCACAACCTCATCGGCATCTTCCAGCTCCACACCTTCAACAGGTTCTTCCTCCGGCAGCGTCGGTTCCGGTTCTTCCAACCAGAGATTCTTATAGTCCTCCAAAGCCTCAGTCAAACCAACAATGGCTTTGGCTACCTCGTTTGTTGCCTTAACCACTTCGCGAGTAGAATCATTAAACTCCTGCATACTCGCATACACGGTGTTCATCAGACGAATAACTTCATCCATGTACGACACAATACCCCGCTCGGTGTTAGTAAACTCGGTAGCCTTAGCCATAATTCAATCAGTTCCCTTCTTCTTCGGAATACATGCCTATGATGTCATCCAGCGAATAGTTCTCGAACAGATACTTTATGTCGCCGAATTGTATTATCGCCGCCTGCTTCGCCGACTCGATGACCTCACCAACATTATCACCATGTATTGTAACGCTTACCTCCATGTTGGAGTAATTTACGCCGGGTATGGGAGCCTTAAACCCGAACGTCACCGATGCCGTCTGACGCTCATAATTTATATTCATAGCGGAACTTTGCTCCGTCTTAACCTGCGCGTCAAAACCGCCGCGCTCATTCTCCGTGGTAGTCATATTTGCAACCGTATCTTTTTTAGCCATTCTCAGCACCCTTTCCATTTATCCACTCATCAATGCTGTACGCTATCTTGGAACACTCGGCACACACATCTCCAATCGCATTGGATAAGTCAGCCAGCATGTCAGATACGCATCCAACATTATCACTTACGTCGTTTATCCCACAACGTAACGTCTCCACCTCACCACTAAGCGAAAACACAGCGCAAAATCCCCGTAGCTTATCCATTGTCCCCTGCCACCACATACACGCGCTGGCCTTACACTTCTCCTTTAACAAAGGACAAATCCGTTTAGCGGCTACATCATTAAAATATATCTCAGCCATGCTTACCTCCATGATTTTTAAGGGGGAGACGTTCTCGGTTCTCCCCCTACGCCAACGTTACTTCCCCGCTGCTACAGCTTCTTTCAACGGCCTACCGGCCTTGAACACCGGCACATCACGAGCAGCTATCTTGATCTTCTTCGACGGATTCTGCGGATTAACACCGGTACGCTCGGCGCGATGTGTCACACCAAATGTCCCGAATCCCACGATGGCCACGCTTTCATGCCGCGCCAACGCCGCCGTGATCGTGTCAAGTATCGCGTCAAGCGACTTAGCCACGTCTTTCTTCGTGACCTGATCCACCCGCGCCGCTACCCGAGCCACCAATTCAGACTTCGTTACAACAGTGCCTGCCTTGTCCGATTTGTCCTCTGCTACCTTCTTAGCCAACGACTATTCCTCCTTTCTATTCTGCGTTCTCAAAACCGATGCAACTATCAATAATGGAGTGCAATTCTTCATGCATACACAATTTCAATTCGGGGTGACTCTCGTAATATGCATTACTTTGTTTTGCCATCCATATATCGAGCCAATCTGCCGGTGTCTTTCTGTCTTTATCAGCTATTGTCACTGCACGTAATATATCTCTTTGCATAACCCTCTCCGCTGACGACAGCACCGAAATTACAGTGACTGAATCAATCCAGTCTCCATAGATTCTATCACATGCAAGCCTATAACCCTCTACTATAGAACGATTTATCGCACCTTCCACACCAATAGTTATATCCACATAAGTATTGGGGTCACATTGGGGAAGCATCTTCATTAATTTGCTTTGCTCTGTTCCCTCAGCAATATTCAACGCTATCTTCTGCAAATAAAATGTCGTGGGTAATTCAACTAAAACATAGTCGGCTGGTTTCTCCAAGTCAAACATAAGGTAACAACGTTCAATTATCGGATGGTTGTATTGTGTCTGATATGGAGCCCCCAGCACGACTATATTTCGATGAGCCCAAGTTGTGTGCATGTGCCCTATTCCAGCCAGTTTAACGTTCTTAAACGTATCAATCGGAACAGCGTCTGCAACATTTCCATATATCCTTTGCCCGTGATCCAAGGGTATTTCACAAACCCCTTGATGTAATAAGCACACCTCACTACGCGCAATCATATCCAGATGTTCATCCGTCAGCCTGCGCTGATACGGCATCATGAACAACCCGTCTATGTCTGTAGGTTCGTAAATAATTGCAATGTTTGGGGCAAGGTCGTCGGCAAAATCTATAGCAGTCATGTTATTCGGAATATCCTGATCGTGCCCACCCGGTAACAACACCAAGGTATCGCACGTATTAGCCAATCGCAGCAACCACTGTGTGGCAAACTCGACAGCACTTGCAGAGGGACGCTTGTTATGAAATACATCGCCCATATGCGCGATAACATTCGGACGCACTTCTTCCATTTCCTCGGCAAAAGCATTTAATACCCCTTCTATACGGGGAGTTTTCCATGCTTTACCTATGTGCGTGTCGGTGATTGCCACAATGTTATACATCTAAATCTCCAACAGGAATGAATCGTCCCACGTAATAACCATTGTATGCACAGCACACGCCGGATTATTATTCAACAGCCCATCCTGCACCAAATAGCAATCAAAGCTATATGGAGCCGTCCGCAACCGCAATTCCTCGTCCTGCAATATCTTCAACGTCGTTTGATTTCGCACAAGAAACTCTATAAGACTGCCGCCCCGCCCTTTCCCCGACGAATACTTCACTTCCTTCTCGATACGCCGACGAATAACCTGCCGCTGCACCGTCATTCGCTTATGGATAGCATCATCCATACGTCCGAGAGCTTCTACCTTATTTAGCTGTTTCATTTACTCATCCTCCAAACCCATATCTTGTAATAAGTGTTCCTGCCGCTTATAACACGCATTACAACTCCGCGCACCCTTATTACATTGCCCTCCATGCATCATACAATACGGGCCAGCAAATCTAAAAATCAAATCGTCCTTCGGCAACAGCAACACCAGCATGTATCCGGCAATCCACCGCAATTCTTCGCAGGTGTTCGCGCCGGGACATAACGCCGACTCAAAGAACTGCAATAGCTGTTTGAAATTCATCGTCACAACAACCTGATTTACAACAGCCAACGGCATCACCATGTGCGCATCCTTCGCTGCAACCCCATTCATACTCTTGAGCCATTTGTGAGTCGATTGTGCTTTCCGATATGTATCCACGAAATGCTTTACCAGCTCAGGATTACCCATCCGCTGTATGCCGTCCGGCACTTTAAACAGATTGACATTCACAGTATCCTGCGTGGTGTATGCCATCGTATCGTACTGCATCAAGGAATACTGAGCGTTCCGCGAAATATCCGAAATAATAAACGTGGCCGCCGCATGTTTAAGCACGTCCAACTGCCCCATCACATACATCTCGTTCAGCATCTTCAACTGCTCATCATCAGGCAACACCCGAATCATAGATTCCCGTGCAATATCGAACGATGTCTTGGCCTGAACAGCAGTCAAAACCAACCGTGTCGCGCCCGGTGTAATCGCCACCAACATTGCACTTCGTACCACTCCCTGATGCTTACTCATAATGTGCCCCCCTCGGAAAAAGACTTAACCCACGTTCAAGTACCTGATCCCGCACGTTTTCAAATGATTCGCCAATAAACATAACGCGCTTCCTATCCCACACTGGTACAGCAACCCATTTCCCGTTACGTTTTAATACTCTCATACGTTTGTCGCATGATGACGAGTTTAACACATAATACATAATTACCTGATCCACCGCCTCAGTTATTGACAGCGGCATGTACATCCGACGCACTTTCTTGAACCACTTCGGAGGTGTATTTTTAACCTTCATCATTTCACACTCCATAAAAATACTCCTGTAACTCTATCGCCGGTACTACTTCCGTCCAGCTATGCCCGTCCTCGTCTGAACACTGACACTCCACTACCAATTGCTTAGTAACATCCTTCTCGACCTCATCCAAAGTCATAGGATACATTTCACCGTACCTCGGGCCGACCTCTACATCACCCACCATGTCGATCCACTGCCGGAAAATACTACCCCCCTCGTCCATACATTCCCGGAAGAACGTATTAACCCTGCTGATACACTGCTGATATATCTGATACACAGCAGGTATGCAGTCACACGGAACGTCCAGCACAATTGAGTCATGCACCGTATTCACCAATTTAACCGAATCCATACCACCCTCAGCCAGACTGGAACACAAGTCATTCAACAGCACCAATGTAAATTCGGCGGCAAAGCACTGTATAGGCGCGTTCTGACCTTCCCGCTTGAGGTCCGCGCTGTTCTGTTCGTGCGATAAGAATGACGGCAGATGTCGCTTACGGCCAAGACCACAAACCACATACCCGCTATCGTCCACCATATTATGCTGTTCTTCTATCCACGGTAAAACGTTCGGGAAGCCCGTAAAATAGTTATCCAGCATAGTTTCCGCATCTGCTATAGTTTGCCCCGTGACAGCCGCGATACCCGCCGCAGAACTGCCGTAAATAGCACCAAACTGAACAGCCTTTGCACTTTGCCTTTGGTCCTTCGATACGTCCTCATAATCCACATTAAACGCCTTCGATGCCGTATATTTATGCATGTCCAAGCCATCGGCATACGCTTGAGCAAGATTCGTGTCACCAGTCAGTATCCCCAGCCCCCGTACCTCGGCCTGCGATAAGTCAAATTGCATTAAAAGGTTGTCCCCCGGTTTGGCCGTTAAAAACATGTTCTTCATCTCTTTTGACCTTGGTAAATTTTGTAAATTTGGATTCCGACTCGATAAACGACCAGTAGCCGCTCCAGCTACGACAAAAGAAGAACGAACCTTCGTATCCCCCCAAATGTTTGCCCTCATACCCTCAATGTACGTACCGAACAGCTTAACCATCTTCTTCAATTCGGAGATACTTTCCAGCCCCTGAATAACGCCGGTATGAACCTGTTTCTCTTTCAAAAAGTTAATGATTATCGGCATATTCTCTTTATTAAGCGAGAACCGCCCAGCCGCCGTTGTAGCATTTTTGCCCAACAACTGCACCAGCTTTATCTTCACATCATTGGGCACAAGGGCGGCGATAAGCGCAACACCATGATCTGCTGAGTTAGGATTAAATTTCCACGTTTGATTATCGACATGCTCATCCACATCAAACGGGAACGACATCAGCGACGAACATATCTGAGCGCGTAATTTCGTGTCCATGCTCATATATTTCCGCGCCAAACTGCTGTACAGCGGAATCTGAAACCGCTTATGTATGTCGTTTATCTTGCCCTGATACAACTCCGTAAGCTCATTGAAATACGATGGATCAACCGTCATACCGTTCATCGACATTTGACACAGATTCCTATCCGTTTCCGAATAAAAATCCACGTAATCCACTATCCAATGTTCCGATACTTCGGGAGTCTGCAACAGGTTATACAGATGCTTATCCAACATCCACGTACCAATTAAGTCAGCAGCGTGGTACGGCAGTAACTTATCCAGCGGTATGCGACCGTAATCCCCATTGGTCACATGCTTCACATAATTATCTATCTCCACCGAATAATCCGGCCAATTAAAATACTCACCCATCATCGTTTTCAAGTCGGCCTTACCGAACGCCGACTTATTCTCATCGACCAATGACTGCATCCAATGAGTATCCCGCCAATACGGAACATGCTCTACCGAATCAAGTAACCTGAACCGGTAACACGACATAATATCAAACTTGATATTCTGGCCGCAGATTAATATACCGTTCTCTTTCAACCTGCGAAGAATATAAGGTACAGCAGCATATGAATCTTTGGTAAACTGAACATACTCATTGTCATTCAACCCAAATCCCATAAGCGTTGGATAGTTATAATGGGTAGCGAGGTTTTTAGTCCTCGATTCAATATCAAAACTCACACACCCCTCGGAAACACTCACATCACTCATCATTTCAACCAATGCCTCTAATTCAACATATGGAGGCATTTCTTCATACAATATACGATTTTGTGCGCACCGCTCCAATAGCTCTACGACACCAAACACGTCAAGATTTTCCCGCTCATTACACGCCGTGAAAACCATAGCATAATCTTCGGCATACGCCATTGCTTGCGTATCCATATTAGCCAGCACATAATTACCTTTAAGCACCGGCACCACTGTAAACGTCCGACCCTCTATCTCAAGTTTGACAGCGCGGCCATGCACCGAATTTATAGACGCTACGCTCAAGTTACCCGTGGCAATAAAGTTGATCGCTTTCCATGCCGCCGCCCCCGCTGCAATAATCACAGCGTTATCTGCAACAATGTTCGGATTAACCAAGTACGGCCTCAAGAAATTATTGGAACACTTCTTTACCACCGTCGCCGATGCCGCACCTTTGGCCACGTTTGGACAGCGGAACGCATGACACACCATCATCATAGGAGGGCGCGTAAACTCCGTGTCGGTTGGCGCGTTCCATAACGTATACCACGTATTCATTAGGAACGTACCCTCATTCTCCAACAACGGGGCTCCCTGCTTTAGCTCATGCAATGACGGACACTCATCAATGAATATCACATCAGCCGGATCAGTTTCACCCTCCAATAGCCCATCATCGGGATATTGCGGATCATTGAGATATACCAAATGAGGATTGATACCAAACGGGGAATCGGGCTGAATCATCTTACACGCCCCGCAATCATCGGGTAACGACGACTCATCAATCAATATCTCATGCCGAACAACGCTCGGCGTTACAGTACCAAAAAATATGGATTGCTCTACGCTATGATATTTCGCTGGACCTATTCGCATACTCTGCACCCTCCAATACTAATTCTGACACCTTATATGGAATATCCACCAACTTATACAGCGCACGAAAACCGTAATCAATTACAAGCTGAGGATATTTTTGCCACACATCACTTCGATATAGCTGGTTATACAAAGACACCGTGCAATTCGGAAGAATCATTTCCGTCGCCGAGAACATCTCAGGCTTAAAAATATGGCCGCACATCAACCCAATAAGACCGCATTGCGTCTCATAACACTCGTCCAACGCTCGCTGAAAATGCTTCAATTTCGTCTGGTCAACATTCTCAGGGAAAATATCTGCCAACTGAGCACTACTGACATCCACCATAAACGCAGCCACACTGTTAAGCGGCACACCGTTCAGCTTTGCTTCCGGTCGAGGCATCCACCCGCGATCCTGAGCAGTGAACGTAAAATAATGCCCCCAAGTGGTGTTGTTTGCTTCCGTGTAATTATAAATATCATGACAAATCTTCTCTGACCACAATTCCTTCAATATCGGCTTAGGCAGGTCATCATACGCTACACCGATTGGAAAATGCTTCTCAATCGTGATATACGGCAAATCATGCTTCTTATACAGGTAATGCAGTATGTACGGCACCGCTCGCCACAACAGCCGCCGCTTATCCCTATGCGCAGCGTAAGCGTTCTGCATCGTGTTACATATCGTGGCAATATTGTTCAACACCTTATCAAACCGAGTTACATCACCCGCCTCAGTACCCAGCGTCCGAGTACCCTTATAAATAGTGTTGTACTCTATCATTCCCATATATGCATGAAGTAACAAACTAACTGTCGATGGCGTTCCCTGCTGCATTTACATCACCTCCATAGTCTCAGTCTTATGCCGAGGCCGAGTAATTTTATTCTTACCAGTAGCATTTGCTCGGGTAGGTACTTTTTTTACAAAATCTTTCCCAATCTCATTCGCTATATACGACCGCAACTTATTCTGATTCATAGCCCAAGTAACCGCCGCTTCCTCAGCCTGTAAAAAATCTGACCACAAAATATTTTCCGCAACCACACCCTTCACCCATATCTTGCTACACGCATAATTCACAGCGATTACTAACTGCTTCGCGCCGGACCCGAGATTAAATCTATCTTTAAGTACCGACAAGCACCCAATCCCATATTGCATACACTTGGGGAATCTATACACCGCCAACCCAATACCCAAACTTCCCACCTGCAATTTAGTATCAGAACCCCAAATGTCTTTCCCCGACAAAGGCTTGAATATTTCACGTTCTTTCGTCTGAGTATTGGCTGTCTTAGACACCTGAGAGGCCGTCCATCCCACGAGGTCATATTCCTTACAGACTGATTGAAGCTCATTCATAACCTCAATCATGTACGAGAAGCCATCATCACCGATACCCTTCCCGGAATTAGTACGCAGTAAGTCGGCGTAATCAACGCACATCCACTTAATATCCACGCCCTGACTCATTTTCAAGTACCGTATAGCACGACCAATATCAGCCGCACGAATAACACTCGATGGATAATCCATAATATAGCAAGGATATACGTCAGAATCATGACTGAATGTATGAACACCAGCCCGCTCATCCTCAGTCCACGCGCTATATTTTCTAAACACAAAATTAGGATCAACCGGCACATCAGAACTGCAAGCAAGCATCTTCGCCATGATGTTATACCGAGACATTTCCAGCGTCACATACAACCCCGCGCCATGCTTGCGCATCCCCGCCGCCAACTGACACAATGTGGTTGTTTTCCCCACCCCGTATCCACCCACAATAAAATTTATCTGTTGCGCGGGACTGCCATACAAATATTTTTCAATACCCGGAATAGGAATAGGAATCAACGGTTGCTGCGTCACCGCTGTATCTTCCTGCAATGCGTGTGCTATCTCCGCAAGCTGAAACACCCCCGATGACAATCCAACAGCATCTAACATAGAAAATTTATTCAATACCTCATACGTCGATTCCATGCACTTACCAACATCTACCCCACCCGCCGCCAACCGCATATTCATGGCAGCCACATGAGATTTCATTAACGTCAGCTTTACGGTATTTATAAACGTGTCACGTAAAAAAGCCACTTTATCTTCATCAGTATCCAATACGTATGAAACCGCTTCCTGTAACGGCAAATAATATTTTTCATCCAACAACGTAGACATTACTTTCCAATCATCCGGCATACACCCATACCTAGTACAGTATTCCACTGTCTTATCCCATATATACCGGGTAATCGGTGACGTGAATACCGACGTGTTTGTCAGTGCTGCCATATACGGATAAAACTGCTGAGGCTCCGTATATATGTACCCCAAAAACACCATTTCTTGTAGCATTGCATCGGTTTGAAAAATACTTCCTTCAACATACTCGTCCATTATTTACTCACCGCCTTTTTCTTTTGTTTAACCGGTAATGTCACAGCGTCAAGTATCGTCCAACCGCCCTTAATCCTGCTCACTACCGTCGAGTAATTCAAGTTAAACCGCTCACAATACGCCTTCAACTTCATACCGTGAACCTTCATATGTGCGCAGGCCATCCGCTTTCTTGGCCGTACCCTTCGCCACGCACAATTAGTCGGACACCAATCTTCTTTCAAATCTTTCCGGTACAACACCTTCCCCGGCCTATACCCCGACTCCAACGCCCAATTATAAAAAGAATTAAAATTCACACTCCACGCCGGATATAACCCGATTCCAGCCATCTGATTCTTTTTATATTCCTCGTTTAGTATCTGCTCGCACCGCCGTTTCAGATACCGATGAATGTTGTACAGCTTATCAACGTACTTTTTCTTCGGCAGCTTCGGCATCCTGCTCATCCTCCAAGTATTCGGCGTGTTGAGCAAATAAATCATTCTGAGCTACCTCAGACTGACACAGATACCTTGTTCCCTCATACGTACTCAACGGGTTTTCTATTGAGTGCTTACACTTCGTAATACCAGCAATAGACTCCCTCTCCCCGTATTTACATAACCGATATTTCCCACCGCACTCACAATAGAACGACCATATTACATCGGCATCGTCTACAGATTCCCCATAAGCAACGTTATCTGGATCAGGCTCACCGGCCACAACACAGCGATTTGAATGTAATTTCTGATCCACAGACGGATCATCATCCATAATTTGCGGCAACTCAGCCTCACGTGCTCGCGTCACCGCATCAACCGCCTTATACTTTTCCGGCAGCTTGCCGTCATATAAATCCAGTATCTGCCGACCCACAGCAGACGGCATAAACGCCACATAAAATTTAGTCTTATCGTTAGGGTCCTCGAACACTACCGTCCAGAATTTCTTATGAACCACGTTAAAGACTTTATTCAGGTCCTTCCGCGATGTATCGTCCAGCCAGTTATGCAGATTGGAAAACAACTCCGAAACCGTCAACGGTCCCTCATAATTCTCGTTGTTTAACTGAGCCTCAAACGTTAAATCAAAAGCGTATTTGAGAGCATCGCCCGGAGTCTGCAACAGCATGGATACGTGCATCGGATTGAGGTCAGGAATATACGTGCCATCATCCTGCTTCATCCAGCGCGGCCACGCAAGGAAAAAACAATTCGTAGTGCGCGGAAACATATCACGCGAATAGGCGATGCTCTCAATACGCATTAGTTGGATGTCTCCTTCTTCGTTGATTGCTGCTCGTACTTGGCGTAATCTTTGTATTCCATCGGCTGCGGGTACGACCATGACTGCTCAACCCCCGACTTTACTACATCGGGTCCCAACTCAGCCGTCGCCAACTCAGCCGCCGACATAATCGCATCAATCATCGTTTGCGCCGTCCGCAGATACCCCACAGGCACAAAGAATGTACGCAATTCATTCTTGGGGAACTGACCGAAATAAAACCGGAACGCGCCGCACTCCACATAATCATCTTTCCGCGCAATCACATCCACGCCCGGATTATGCTGCATTTCCTTCTGGAGCTCATCGCTGACCGCGATACCGGAAGTCACTTCGACAGCCACCAAATCACTCAGCCGGTGTATCGCCGCAATCGGGGTAAGCAGATGCGGTACGCCGGGTACTTCCGACGCTCGAATCGCGAACCAGCTAAGATACAGCAAGCCCCCCTTCACGGTAATATTCACGGTAGCATTTACCGGTTCCGACGCCGCTTTTTGCTCATGCATTGCTTGATTAAGTTCTTCCAAAGACTTCATTATTCCATGTACCCTCCCTTTGTCGTTTTTCCTCCTGATTACCTTGAGCGATGCGCATAAACTCCCGCACCTTATCCTCATACTTCCGCACGAACTGACAAATTAACCTCGTTCCTGTTTCGTTATATTGAAATACCGGGGTCTCCTTCCCACCATAGACTTTCAGTACATATTGCCCAAAAAAACTACGCTTCAAATTCAAATGATTCGCAATCATTCCCACCACATACGGGGTTTGCATCGGTGCGCACATCATTCCCACAGTAGTTGCCGAATACAAGTTCTGCATGGGATTCTGAATCGCCCGAGCTTCCGCTATCTGCTTCTTTGTCTCCATTACATGCTGTGTCTGCATACTCGTCGGCTTAAAACTCTCAGGTCTCTTAGTCGCAAAAAATGTCTCCTGCTCCTTCGCCCACGCCAAGAAACTATCGACCTTCTTTTTGACCACACAATCCGCGCCGAACTGTCGCTTTATCTCGTCTATCAGTTGCGGCATATTTTTAACCTGAACACACAGCAGCGTAACGTAACCAATCTCAGCATAATGCGGTCCGTAATAAATCCCCGGCAAGTACACAATGGTCAACTCATTGATGTTCGCCTGCCGCTTCTTATTCGGTGTCTTAACGCAGTTATAAACATCACGAGCGCACATATACCATGCCCACGGCTCAAGTTTATGGAACGGCTGCTCATGGTAAAGACAGCGAATATTACGATCATGAAACGTAGTGTTGTACGTTTTGAAATATTTAACCGGCACAGGACTCTACCTTTCCCGGCCACTCCAATACTTCAAAATCAATCGCACCACACTCTTTCATTCGATGCAACTCGTCCCATACCCAATCCACGCCGCCCATTATTGATTGTTTGGCCAACTTCTCCATGAGCACAGTAAATTCACAATCCTGAATCGTCGCCTCATAATACCGTCCGTAAATATGATCTTTCTCAATACAGACACTATACGAGCTACGAACTGAGAACCTGCCGGGGATACCGAAGTTATATACACCGGGCACCACCTTACCGTACCGAACCTTCGCAGCAACCCCGGCACAATGTAACAGCTTATCCTCATCAATCGACTTTAGCCGTATCAGGTACTTGCTCATTTACTTACCCCGCAGCGTTCAACTGCACCAGCCACGTATGATCCTGATGCATGACCATACCAACCAGCCACTTGTGCGTGTGAGGCTCCACAGCGCACTGCATCTCAATCGTGTAATTCCCCCCCGACGATTCCGGGAAGCGCGTATCGCCCGTTGTCGTACCGACAGCCTTTACATTTTCGCCGCCGCAAAACGGACAAACAACATTCGCAAAGTCCTCAAATGCCAAATACTTTGATCCCAACTGCGATACCACTACATCCTTCTGAACCTTATCTTCCACACCAATCACCCTTTCTAAATTACCAACCATTCTTCAACAATTGAATCATCCATGCAGTACCCTTATGCTCTAATATGCCAATAATCCATTTATGTTCCTTCCAATTTACCTCGCAATACATCTCGATTGCAGCGTTCCCCTGAGATGTACTAGGAAGCCGAGGATCATTGGTAGCAATCCGCTCTATGTGCGTATTTTCACACCCACAAAACGGACAAACCATCTGTTTGTCAAAATCAAACTGAAACGCTGAAGAAGTGCTGACCCGCTGCATAGTCACATCTCTAGCCAAAGTCAACGTAGCATCACCGACAGATATACCCGTTTGTGAACTCATCTTTTTATGCTCCTTCCGTATGTTATCCAACCGACCTTGTAAATTCTCTTTTGCCATATCTATACACCCCCCAATTAAATTACCAACTCGTATTCCTTCGAGGAATACACACCATTTTCCCGTTCACGCTCCTTGCCTTTTTTATACGCATTTATCCACACCTTTTTACCCGATTTATAATGCCGCCAATGCCCAATAACACCCCAGCAAGGAACACTAAATGTCGAGTATTTCTCGTGAGGAATCAATGGTTGTTTTTCAAGTTCTTCTTGCTTTATAGTAATTACACGATATGCTTTTATCTTTCTATTCGCTTTGGCAGCAGCCTTATTACGACGAGTAGATACAAAAGAACCAGTTTTCCTTCGTTCTTCCCTAAATACTTCGGGACGGTTATATAACGCAAATTGTATTCCAACATACGCAGAGCCCCAAAATATCCCGTAATTTTCCATTTCATCCCGAACAGAAAATTGTTTAAATACATCACTTTTAGCAATAAAGTTTAAATTTACTACTATCATAGATTTATTTGTCACCGGATGTGTTGCCACATATAAATGCCAACAACAGGCACAATATTTACTATATTCAAACTTACCATTACGTTTAAGACCAGAAAGACATATTGCAAGTTTTGGAACAGCAATACCACCCTCCCACTCAGCACTTTCCTTACACTCCAGCATATTAGCAGTCATTATGTGCTCCGATTCCACAGGAGGCAAAAAATCAACACGCACAGTATACTTTTCCGGGTTCTTTGCATCAGCATACGAATATGTAAAATACGGTAAAGCTGGGTTTAGTATGTACGGAACACGATCAGCATCATCTAATTTAAAAATAGTATTATGTACCTGCAATGCAGACGAGACATCCAACTCAATAACGTCATATGTACCCCAAGGAATAGGACGAACAATGGATTTATAATGATCTGGTATTGAACCATTATCCCCGGCAAGCATAGATTTATTTGTACTTTGACTAACCCTACGTTCCTGACGTATCTTGCTTAATGCATTTACAAACGTATCCACATCTATCATTTCATGTTCCATCGTCTTAATTTCCCTCCCTGTCATTTTTAATCGCACATTCCAAGATGTGCAGCCCTATCTGAGCATCAACGCAATTACGCAGCACCTGCCGCTTATTCGGTATCTTGCTTTGGTCCAGCACCTCATAGCTATCGAAGTCCGAGATTTTATTCTTCGTTCTCAACCCCGCGCTATGAATATCCACCACAGGTATATCAAAATTCGACCAAAACAGATGCCGTTGTAACTTAGCCGTATACGGTATCAACGGCGTATAATACGGCACCGTATTCTCCACCACCCACAAACCTCTATAGTACGTTTGCAGGAACACAATCTGACCATATAACGAAGTCATATCAGGAACCAGCGGCGTATACCCCTTACCCAGCACCCCTACATTATGCCGATACTGACCGTGAGACTGACAGGGAGGACTGCTCCAAATGAAATCAAACTCATGGCTGATAGTCTCCAACGCTTCCAAAGCGTCCCCCACCAACATAATGTCATTTGGATACAGAGCACTATATACCTCCGCGATACGCTCATCAGATTCGACAGCCACTACTTCATACGCATCCCCCCATAACCTGCGATTCCCGCCGATACCAGCGTATAGATTCAGTATCGTGCTTACCTTATTTACTTTATTTACCATATTTACCTCGCGGATACCGTTTCAAGACATTCACATCATGACCAGCTTTCGGAAAGTCCGAACGTTTAGGATCACGAAACCCCGCGCTCGACTGCCACAGCGCATTACGACGGGCAGCAGCGCATGAACAGCCGAACTTATGTTCCACAGCCGTTTTCACCTGATAGTGACACTGAACAAGAGATGAACTCGACTGCCGCCAATACCTACAGGCCGTCGCGGAGGGGGCCGAGGCCGCCCGGTTCGCGCCGCACATCGGCTGCCGTCCGCTCCGCTCATAATAACAGTGGTTATAATAAACTTCTCTTAAACCTTCCAAAAATTCAGTGTTATCCATACTTTACCAGCTCCCATAAACGCAATTTTAACAGAAAAAAAACGGTTGTCAATACCCAAACAAGATTCAGTTTTCTTCTTATTATAAGAGGAAACAACCAACTTGGTTCGGTTCCTGTCTTTTTATCTTCTCAACGCTCTTATGTACGCTGTCTCCGACAGCGTACCCGTAAAGATTCATAATATTTCATAAGAGCTTAACTGCATCAAAAACAATGATAACTACTGTATCCCATAACTTCCCCTGCTAAACGATATTATCCCGCTGGCTAAAGAATGGTCCCCCGTGAGTTAAATAAACATAAGATTTGAGAAAAATTCTCAAATTTCCCTGCCCAAAATTTGCCGCCGACGCGAAAAATTTTGAGAATTTTTCTCAAATTTTGAAAATTTTCAACTTGTTTCCATATTTATATAAAGGGTCTCACATGACTGTGGCCCTTTTCGGGGTGTGATATGGGTGGTGCGAGGGATATGTTAGTAAAGGTTATTGTATTTTAATGCAGCATATCCCGCCGCTAGTTTAGCATGTTTCTTTTTTTCTTCTTCAAGTTTTTTATCTTGTCTCGCTTGTGACCGTTTCGCCGCTTTACGGTATTTTTCCATCTGTTTTTTCTTATAATCATTAAATCGCTGTTTAGGATCAAATGCGTCTGCGATAGTAAAACAGATACAAAATTCCAGATAGATTTTCCACTCCGTTACCGTGCCTGATGTTTTATTTTTTTTTAGCACTTGAGGAGAAATATCTGCGGTTATGTCCCGTTCAGTGATAAATTCTTCAATCGTTGGCGGTTCGAGGTCCAACACTTCTGCTTCTTTCAACTTACGCCAAGCGTCATAGAACGGCGCGGCTATCCGGCATCTCCATGACCTGCACTGAGACTTCATCACCACTTCATATTCCTGAATACAGGGCATGTACTTCAAAAGAGATTTTACCTTCATACGATTAAAGGTTTTGGTTTCGGCGTTGTGCAGAATGTTCCAGTGCCAAAACATTGTTTTAGCCATATACCATGCGTTAATATCCCAATTTGTATTCAACAGGAACAGTGCCGCTGGATATTGGATACAACTTTTTTTCTTTACGTGTTCTACAAATTCCGGCGTAAACTGAAACTTAATCTCGCCAGCCTTGTATGTGACGCTGTTGAGAATCTTTATCATCTTTGTTTTGTCGGTGCGTGATCGGAAATACACGTTGAGGAATTGAGTCAGATTTGGATAGATGTGATGCTGCACTAAATTATTTTTTTTGTTTCGGGAGACTTCGCCGTAATTAAGATAGCATAACTCGTCGGTATAAACGGTCACTGTTGTGTAGTCTATCTCATCCGGGTTATCCATTTCCGTTATCGGTTCACCAAGTTCTTGTGTCAGTTTGTGCAGGCCGAGATCAAGCAGCTTATGGGTACTTGGTCTGATGGTTTTAATCACGGAAGGGTCAGCAAAATACACTTTGGTTTTTCCAATTTGCACATACCATTCCAAACCGTCGATTGGACTTTTTTCTCGCTGCACTTCTGTTTTGTGATGTACCAATGACAATGCTGCCAGTTCTGCCGTATACACCGAGGTAATTGTTAATGGTGCTGTTCGGCGGTGAGGATAATGCAGGTGCTCAAGGATGGTCATAGCATTACTCCTTTCCTATTTAGGAACATGACTAAATTTAGACATGTTATTAAACATGTCTTAATTTGCAAAAGGACACGCAGGGACAAAATGCGTATGAAAATTTGAGTATTTTTTTCGTGGAATCGCTTGACTATTGGACTTGAACTTGCTACCATCTTTGTTGCACCACCTTCTGCGTAAAGGTTGGTGTCAAGGTCCTCGGTCTCTGTTAAAGACGCGGGACTCTCAGAAGCCGGGGATGGTTGCCGAACCGTCCCCTTTTTCTTTTTTAACACACTGTTAAGGATTATACAGCCAAGTTACTCTCTGTCAATCTTATTTTAATTATCTGCTAAAATTGAATTACAAATCCAATTAAGGGAGGCATCAGATGCAATGGCTGTGGTAAGCACTGGTGAGCCTAGAACTTTTGGATGGTGGGAAGATCAGTATAATACTAATGCTGATGGCAAGGCCACTTCACCAAAAGATCACTTCACCAAAAAGGAAACAAACGACACTGGCTTTGGCACGGGGCTAACCCAAACCACAAGACCGACCGACCCCATCACACGCAATCCTGCGACGGGTGAAATTGAGGATATGGATGCCGCGACGATGCGGCAGTTCATCGAGATAGTTTACGAATACGAGCGGTATCACGTTACCGAGTATCCGTGGGCGATGCTGCGCAATGAGCGGGGTAATATCCGTGACTTGTGCGCGTTCCTTGGACGCATCGACCATCAGGTAACGTCACTTATCACCGCCGACAGGTCGAGAAGTTATCGCAGAAACAAACTCCGCGCCAATGCGGATTATCTCCTGTTCCTGCGTAACAATATCGGTAAGTTTGTCGAAGCACTGGAAAACAGCGTCACCCCGGACGGCGCACCTACCTATACTCCAAGCCCTGCGTATGTAAGTCATGCCAATTTGATACTGCATACGGTACTGCGGCTGGGTGGTATTGAGGAAGTACGGTACGCGCTGACACAGGTTGGGCCGCTGTTGTCCCCCATCGTCGGTGTGCTTAACTGCGCCCCGTTCACCGCGCTCGATGTGGCTACCGCCGCGACCAGTTTGCAGAATGAATTGGCCTCGATGCCGTCTAAGTTGGACGTTATCAACATGGACAAAGCGACATACGAAGCTGTGCTCGCCAGCCTGCGGCAGACTATTCGGGACGAGTTGCCCAACATAACCGACCCGGCAGCTCCCGGCATACCGGTCAAGCCTGTATCGACACTGATACATTACGGCTGGGGCTTGCTGTGCTTCATACCGGGCATGATCGACAACGCAATTCAGCATCAGTATCAGATTTCCAACAACCCGGTAATCATCGCCGGGTACAAGATGGACGAGGCATCGTTGGTTTCCAACATCATTGGGACCCTCACCACCATTCTTGGACATTGGGAGCCGATGGAGTACAACTACTCCTGCGACCCGTATGATGAAGATGATGTCGCCGCAGTAGGTACTGAATTGCAGACGTTCATCGACAGCAATCCGACGTGGGACGATGTACGTGACTTCTTCACTGCGGAGAAGATGGCCGAGTGGTCGAAGGTGTTCAACGTGGGTTACATGCCGTTGCCCTTTATCCCAACAGCCATACAGCGTACCTCGCTGCCCGGTGCGCCCGGTTCGTTGTGGACCCCGAGCGGTACTGCATATCCTGCGGCTTCTGGACCATAGTATTGTTCGTGTCATTTGACGAATAAACTATGTGTTACTGATAATTAGGGTGCGTTCTCAACCGTTTGGCTGATAGCACCCCAGCCAACATAGAGGGACTGGCGGGTTTTTTCTCCTTTCTTGCCAGTCTCTTTATTTATGCTATGATTCGTGTAATCACCATACAGGAGGACACCTAAGTGCGTTCTGAAACTGCCAAGGAGGTCACATATTATATGAAATTGCGCTTTGAAACTATCCAAGACATTCATAAATCTATGCATATTTCACCCACTGCCACACTCGAAACACTAAAACAAATGCTTTCTGAACATACGATATGGGTAAAGCTGGAGACAGCTTCCGATGTATCGAACGCGCTGAAAATCGAAGGCTGTAAGGGCTGTGAAAGCTCCCAAGCGTCGATGAATGTTTCTTCATTCGTTCCCAAAATAAATCCTGAAAGTGACTTAATTCGACTTGATTTAACTGTGGAACTGGTCAAGGAATTTATACGTGAATGTGAGGCGTTAATAACAAAATAACATAAAAAGGGTGCTGATTATGAGACCAAGTTGGACGCAGTATTTCCTCGCGCAAGCTCTATTAGCGGCGATGCGCAGTACGTGTTTGAGGCGACAAACAGGTGCTGTAATTGCTCGGCAGAATAAGGTAATAGCGACAGGGTACAATGGTGCTCCACGTTTCGTAAGCCACTGCAATGATGACAATATAACCTGCGGTGAGAATTATCGGTATAGCGGATCATGCCGAGGTAGTCACTCGATAGCAAACGCTATAGCGCAGGCCGCTGAAATTGGTAGTTCCATTGCTGGTGGAACTGTATACTGTACACACTTCCCTTGTTCCTCCTGCGCGAAACTCATAATCAATTCCGGGATAACTCAGGTATACTATATCGAAGAACAGTTGGACGAGATGGCCCAAGAGCTGCTGTATGAAGCAGAGATAACGTGCGCTCAGTACATGGTAGCTCAAAGCGAATTATTCAATATATTGGACAAAGTGGGTATATGCCAATGATACGAGTATTTAATCCAGCAATACAGATGCGAGAGAAAAAAATTTATCCGAATGATGTTCGGCATCCGCAATATACTCAAATGCGGACATGCTTGCACTGCGACCATAAATACCCGCTGGATAAATCCACGCTGCACCGGATACTCCCGCAAACATCGTTTCATGAAGCGCATCAGGTAAAACTAAACCTGCGCAGCCGGACAATGTGGGGTATGGATACGGACATGTGCGAAGATTTCATGAAATTCTATTTCGTGCCTGAATACAATGAACTGGATTTACAACAAGTAGAGTTTTGTGCGGAAAATGGTAGGGTAATCTGTCCTCCATGTCCTGTAACTGCTGAGGTATAAATCATGTTTTATCAGACACAGGTGTTAAATACACCACCAACAAACTTTGAGGATCACATGAAGCAATACTACAAATTCAATCGGTATACGGATGAATTGACTGTAGATGACCGGTGCTGCACATCTACTGGCCGGGTATATTTACAGTTTGGCCGGGGTATTCACTTGCTGAAACCCAATATAATTACCCCGCCGCCGTTCATACATCCACCGGCACCGGGAGGTGTATAAAATGTATCTCGTAAATAGTTTTCCCGCGATATGCTGCGGAAGAAAAATTGCCCATGTAATGGATATGCTTCATGAGCCGCAAAAACGATGTACAAAATGCGGTCAGTATCCGGCACAGAGTCAATTAACTTCGCTATCTATGAACCAAATATTCCCTATCTCACTGATTCATGATGAACTGAATCTGCGGGAAGTTACGGCTGAAATAGAAGGCCGCTGGTATAAAGGAAAGTTCGTTAATCAGGACGTGTACGAGCGCACATACAGCCATGCGTCCGATACTCCTGTGCCCATACCCCGATTTACGCCGCACACCTGTTACGCTTCTTCTGTTTGTGAATAATAAAAAACCCCGAAGGCCGTCACTTCGGGGTTTCCCTTGGAGGTAAAACTGTTGCAGGTAGTTCATGGCTCGCTCGCGCCGTGAATGCTATGGTGTATGAGATTCAGAGTGATCTCGGTGATACTGTGCATCATTATAGTAATCAATATTCCGACTGTCAAACCACACATCGGGAAAGTCCACATAGTCCGTTTGCGAACTGTCTCCCGGCTGTCTCCTGCGTATATGCGTATTGGAATCATACCGGGCAAATCCCGTCTGACCTGCGTTAATGCTATTAAACAGATTACGAAGATAGTTATATGTCGTGGTAGGTCCGGTGCCATGACAGCGGATGCTTGACGTTACCAGTACATGCCCCATAGTGTTTGGAGCGTTATGATGATGCTTACTGTGATATTGCATCAGGTAATAATCTCCGTTTCCGCTTCCACCGACCGGTCATCAATGGGTTCAAACTTATAACCGAATAGGTTAGTCGTCCTGTTAAACCGGGAGTGCAGATACAGTGTAATCGGTTCCCGTATCTCTCCCTCCGGCTCAATCTTCACATAGAAGTAATGCTGTTCGCACGGGTCGATGTGTTTGTCCAGTGTAATTGCCTTGTCCCACGGACCATCGGGATACATGGACAGCCACAGCATTTCCGAATAATCCAAATGCACAGGGTCGGGAACGAATAATTCGACCTCGGAGAGGACATCGCGCAGCAAATTATTCCTTACGTACACCTTGCGAATGATGGTCGTACCGAATGACACATCTTGAATATCAATACCTGTGGTGTAATCCATTGTCTCAGAATTTTCACCAATACAGATATGGAGGAACGGGTGCGCTAATGTGTGAGCGCGTCCCTGCATCATTCCCAACGTGTAGAGTATTTCATTCCCTGCCGAGATGTTCTGATTAAATGGCAGCGCATACGGGAAGATATTGTTTCCTCGTGTCTCGATAAATCCATTCACAGGATTTATCAATATAGGACAACTCAATCCATTATGCACCGCGAATAGCTGCCCGGACACCGCCGCCAATCCCGCGATGGTTGGCAAGTCGGGAGTATCTTTCTTCGGGAGGTTGGGAGACGCAGGCCACACCCATTTCTGAGACGGCCCCCAATTATATTTGGCATATCCGTCATTGGTAACTTTATCGGCCATATATAATGCTCGATAGTCAGTCTCCAATGCTGGGATACCGTAGGTAAAGCGGTACATTTCATTCGATGTGACAAGATGATGCACCGTAGACGAACCCGCTATCATATCGGTGCGGATTAAGCATATCTGCCAGCCGCCGCCAGTAAGCTGCTTCACTCCGTCCACGTCGCTGACACTCCACGGCTGCTGAATATTTATTGGATGGGTGTACATATAACCGAGGGTATAGACGTATGGGTACATGATGGCTATTCCCTTGGGCCACATTTCATTATCCGTGCCGGTGTATGGCTCCCTGTTCGGTCCCAGCGTAAAGATGCGCGTAATCATATCAGTATGCATATCGAACTCAAAATCGTACCGCAGTAATACAACCGCCCTGTCGGTATTACGGTCATGCGGATTAGATTTTTTTACGCGCACGTGCAATGCTAAAGTGTTACATGGCGAGCCTGTAAACCATTTATTGTCAATGGTCTGGTCCATTCCCAAAATATCTATAACCGGACCGAACGGAGTTTCAAAGAAGTCGATGGACTTAATCATCTCTCCATAACCGACCATGATTTCCGTTCCGAACGCATCAACTTCCATCTTGGCTTCGATGATGTATATCTTCTTCAAGCTGGGAGCAGCCAGAGCCACCACTTTGCGGAACGGATCACCGCCGCGCTCGACATCCCAAATCCATGTGAACGGAGCGGTCTGCAACAGGTCGTTCATATCACACAGCTCTACGCCATGCTCATCAATAGCCACGGCCAGCACCTGATCGGATACCGGGTATCCAACCAATGGCACTTCCCGGTCCTCGACCACCGTTTTAATGCGTACTGTCTTTATCGTAGCCTGACTTCGTGCTGTAGTACGAATCCCTTCCATGATACGTTCTACATCTACAGCGGGATTATTTACATCGTCTCGAATATTCGTATGCTGCCATTCGAGTTTGCGTATTTGTGTCGTGATAATGTTGTCTCCTACGAATGGAAGGTGCATAGAATCAGTATTGATTATGGCACTGGTAGGCTCGTCCATCGGGTCCTGCCGCTTAAAGTCAAACGCCGTATCCCGCACGTAATACTTATCGAACGGCGTATAACAGTACCGGCCTACCGGTGTCCCCTTACGGAATAGTGCAGTCATCATCATTGTACTGAGCGGTGCGACCGGTACGCAAGTGGAACGATCAGGCGTACTGTCCTGTCCAACGGTGGGTACAGGGTCAGGACAAATCCAGTAATATTGGCCCCTATAAGCGTGCCAGAACCGGTATCTGGTGGGATTACTTTGCGATAAATTAATACGTTCCCTGTTCCAGATAAGTACCCAGCCCTTCCTATCGCGGTCAAAGTGATCGATGGGATTCTTTATACTGACCAACAGGGAATCGCTGTTCGTAAATATTTTCCGCTGAATGACATTCTCAGCCGACGCTCGCCACAGCGCGGTATTATAACTGCCGTGTTGTATAAAGTTCATGATATTGACGAATGTGTCATCGACATAGATTTGCGCGTCGATGTTGAAATTCAGATTATCTATGTCGATGAGATGCAACCTGCAAGCGGCATCGAATGTATTTGCTGGTTTAAAGATTACCGAATCCGGTACGTTTGTCGTAAACAGTGGCGTTACCAGTGCGGATTCCCACAGACGACCGGCAGGCATGGGGACGGGATAGAAAAATTCAGGATTATGGATAGCCCGGTACATACCCGGATGCTTGCGCGTTGTCTGTAAATGCGTAGCCAATATCGGCAGCCATGCGGTAGGTTCAATAGTCCTCAAATCAGTTGTAATCTGCGTTTTATATACCTCGTGCCAATCCCGCGCATCCAATAACTCGCCGACTGAATAATTCGGTTTATGCGGCAGCACATCATTATGAAATTCCTTAATCATGTGAACGCCTTCCAGTGCGCGTTCCCACGGTAATACCGCTACTTCATGGCAATTATGTACGAATAGCCCCGTACCGAACGTCGTCTGCGTACTCAAAACACCGCAAGCATAATACGGCTGTCCCCTGCGGCTCATAAACGCTCGATACATCGGATGCTGTTCCAAAGTAGTAGCAGTTATAAAATTCTCAAATGCTGTAGGATACAATGGTTCTTGTTGTGCAAAAACAAGCAGCGTACTGTAATATTCCTGTACAAGCTGTGTCTGCATGGTGAAATATTTACGGTCGTCGCCGGTAATGATAATGCCGCCCAAATCAGCGTCCAGTTTGAACTCAGATTTTACCCCGACGATACCCACGACTGCCCCTTCTGGAAGCCTGCTACTATCGCTCACGTGGCCGTAGATGGTCCCTGCGTCCAATATTGGGTTTCCTACCGGGTATTGTATATATACGTCCTCTGTGAGCTCTTTAGTGACCTCAAACGTCCAATCAACAATGTTGTTCATTTTGATCGTAATATCCGGGTGCGTCATCCACGTAAATTGATTGGGAATATTCGACTGTAAAGGAGTGCTGAACGTCGAACCGACATACAAATCCGGTACATTGAGATCATGCATCCTGTCTATATTTGGAATTGGAACAGGATACATTACATCACTGACATTGGAATGTTTGGGATTGATAATCAATAAACGCAGATGTAAACCATCTTCACCGAGGTTTTTCTGATAGATAATTTTAGCTGCAATAAATTTCTTATCCAATGACAAATTGCAGTTCATCCAAACAGGGTGGATATTGTTCAATTCAACAACTGCGTTGTATGTCCATTTTAATTTATAGACCGAGGGGTATACATGTGTTTCAACGACGCTGTTGTTGGGAAAAAACATTGTAGTCGCCATATTGTTTTTTACATCAAGATTATTTAGTCTGAACCAATCATCTGTCATTGCGTATGGCATCTACGTTCACCTCAACCTAAGTATTCTAAATCTTCTTCATCAATCACTGCGTAAAATCGCAGTGTTACTGTCCATAATACCCTACCGGTCTGACCTTTTTCAGCGGTAAATCTTGGAGTGTCCGAGAACCGCACTCGCTGTTGCCTACCATCAGGCATATATAGCATATAATAATCTCTCCGAATTTGTAACCACTCAGTCGGATACGGCGCGGAAAGCTCCGGCAGGTTTGAATAAAATAACCGCAAGATTGTCGTTTTATCCTGTTCCCTCCGACACCAACCAACTATATCTATAATAGCCGCTGTCGGAGCGGGGAGATTATGCTGTACCGCTGCGCCCTTTATCAGCGGTATTCTATTCAGTCTTGCCGGAATATCAAAGTCGGGAAGAAAGGAATCTGTGCCGAACTGTGCCGATAATAAGGTTTGCTTATCAGGCAGCGCGTAGCCCTCTAATCTCGCATACTTGCTCGGTGCGAGAGGAACGGCGTAGTCGTTGTGCCACGTGGTTTCTTCGGTATAAATTTTTTCTGCCATTACGAATCATCAAATTTCTTTGTAGGAACGTCCCAAAACATGGAAGCATTATCCAGCCACTCTTGCCCCGCATTTGACAGGTATCCCGTATCGTTCCCTGATTCAAATCCCATGCTGGCAAATGGATAATCTACATATCCACCCTCCCATATTTCTTCGACCATCGGCGGCAATGGACCCACCAGCGGTACTTTACCGAGGTCATACACTATCTCGTTCGAGTATCCTTCGTTATTGACGTTCACACGATGTAAGAACCACTGCAAATACACCGTCAAATCTGTATCTCCGGGGGAGAATGTAATCGACACCGGGCTGGGGTGCAGATATACCTCACGTACTCCCGCGAATAGATAATGCACATTATGGAAACTCAACGGCTGCGCATGTACTTCAAACCGCTTATGCAGCCACGGTATGGGCACCACATGCAGATAACGACGGAATCGTGACTTCCATGTATCGAACCGCAGATTTTTCTTCACCCACGAATGTATTATGTCCATGCGCACATGTGCCTGCCTGCGGATTCTTTCAATATTGATAAACACTTTGGGCTTACGTTTGGATTGCTCGATACCAACAAGCACCTTGGGTTTGCGCCGAGAGTGCTCAATGCCAATATGAACATTCCGATGGTGTTCCAGCCTGTTTATCGTATGTATGATGACACGTTCATGTTGAAATTTATGATATAAACCAACAAGCAAATCATGCTGTCGTTCGATTAGTAATGTATCAGCAATAATACGATATTGTTTTTTTGCCATGTTATGAATGGCGGCGCGTATGTGCGCATCAGTAATTTTCAAACTCAACACATCTGTTTTAATACGCGCATTTATAACGTCCATTGCCAGCACGTCAGTTTTCAACCGAACATCCAATAACTCCATGCTCATAACATCGGTGCGCAGATTGCGTTCTTCATGCTTTTTAAGCCAACGCAGGCCGGAGCGGAAATAATGTATCACCCGTGGAAGCTCCATTGGCCGCGCAAATACTCGCAGGGAGATAAATTTCCGCACAATATCACGCACCTGCGCGTATATTTTGAAGGAGCGCGAATGAATATTTGCCCGGATAGTTGTACGCATCCATGCAACACGACTCTGAATTGCATCTTTTGCGTCAAGTTTCAATTGAGCAAAACCTGTCTGCATGGCATAACAAATATTGGCAACTATACGCGCAAATTGCTCAGTCCGTATTCGGCGAATATTTACCATCATTTGCCCAAAGCGTGTAAATGGCACCCATGTACTAAATTTCATTAAGAGTTTATGATGAGAAATACGCTCTAAATGCACCTTTAGCCGTGTTTTCGTTCTGAGCCATGATGTAGTAAAGTGCATCCAGAGAGAAGATTCCTTTTTTGGAGTAACGCTCCTAAAGCGAACATTTTGCATTATTCGCTTTATGTGTTCAGGAATCATATGAAGATGCTGCACTGCTTTGGTCAGTAATCCGGGATTGACATGAAGTGAGCGTCGGACCCGAGGGACATTTATATCAGAACGCATAATAGAGTTCATGATTTTTTTTGTACTGAGCCAGAGGCGGCCAAATACCGTCCGAACCTTCGGCCCCTGTCCCGAATACACTACCGGAAATGTTTCTTCCATTTTAATGATATTCGCGGAAACCTTGACCTGTTCGTCCATATTTATAAACTGCGCGGTAACTTTGACATCATGTTCCGTAACAGCATTAACCCTTGCTATTACTTTGATTACACCGATAATGCAAGCAAAAAATCGAATGAGAATAGGAAAGAGATATTGTCCTCGTTTCGCGGGTACTGAGAATCCCCAATATTCCCCGTAAACGAATATGGTATCAGGCCAGTTGGTAGTATCTACCGTGACCATCACACTTGTAGCCAGCCCGGAAAAGGGTACGACTGCACACGTAATGATAGTGGTAGCCCCGCCCACAGTAGCTCTTACCGGTATAACGCCAATGTCTATAATCTGACAATCTATTACTGGTCTGGTGTGATAGACTCTTTCGATGGGCATTACGAAGCCGTGTAATTAAGGGCCAACTGTACGGTATAAACTCCCCGCTGTGTCCCCGGCCCCGGATAATATCTCATATAGAAATCTAATATTCCCAATCCCACAAAATCTCCCAGCAGCAACTGAGAGTACCACGGCCCTGTCGGTGAAATAGACAGCAATATATCATCGTCCGCGCTGATATGTATATCGGGTACGATGCTTAATGTCAAAGCCTGTCGCATGGAATTACTCATATTCTCCAAGCGCAGATGCTTGACCACCATATCTCCGACATCAACGTTGTCGAATAATACGCCGTCTATAGGTTCCACAACGCCTGTGAAGTCATTGACGCTAAATAGCCTGTACCACGGTTCCATGAAGGCGGTAACTTTATCTTTGTACGCGACGACGAAAAAGTCTTTACCTGCGGCAAACGGTATGGCACCCTTGGACCAAGCCAAATCGCCATCGAAGCAATCATTATAGACTGTATACGTGTACTTCTCTCGGCCACCCTCTGTGAAATCGAATGGGTTTCCATATACAAGGTCTCCTTTCACAGGGTCAATAGTTATCCAACGACTATTCACACCGTCCCACGAAATACCTGTAGGCGGGTATGGCGTTTCCATTGGCACACCCGTCTGATAATGCGCCACAGGATTCAATGTTCTGATAGCCATTTTGGTAACTCGATTGAACTGCGGGAACGTAAGAAATACGTGTCCGTCGTGATACTCAATACCCGCTGCACCGAGACACGGAGGATATGGAGCTGTTTCGGGATATGGAATAGGAGTACCATCAGGATTGCACGGCCATCTTGTTTCCCGAAAATCAATCAAGCTCTTATGCCATACTTCACCGTTTTTTAAAAGCATGATTATACCTTCATCAATAATGTTTGAATAATAGTAAGTCATACTTTCAATTTCGAGATGAGGCACGTATCCAAGCGCGTTCATGGACATTAAAATACTGTCAGGTCCCGGATACGGATCACTGAAATCTATCTTCACCAGCTTATTCACGCTGTTGTAAGCCACGTAGAGATTGAGGTCGAGGTCGAAGCATACGCCCCCCACTAAGTGATGTCCACCCATCAAAACGATTGATTTAGTCGGAACTCTCACTTTCAGACCCTCCCTCAATAACCCCCTGCACATAAATAGTGGGGGGGTGGTCGGAATATCCTATCGTAGCGAATACAGGAATCACAGGTTTGCACTGAAACTCACCTGTGTTGCTCAAACCCAAACCTGTTTCCGGTCGCGGGATACCCAACGTCTCATACCAATCCTGCCGGTCTAATGCCGCGCCGACAACCGATCCGTAAGGCATCGGTACTTTGGCATGGTCATCATCATTAACTTCGATAACACCGACAAATGTTTCGTCTTTATACTTTATCTCGTAATCGACAAACTTAATATGTCTGCACCCGTCAGTCTTTTTACGTAAATTGTAAAACCCTTCCGGCGTTAATGGCTGCATAGTTTCATCTCCTTTACAATGCACCGGGCTCATTACCCTCAATCGTTATCGTCTGTTTTGGACCATCCAGCGGCCCGTACAGCGGCCAGCACTTCGGCGGCAGTGGTTCAAAGATTGCTTCCACAACCACCTTATGGCTGGGCATATTTATGGATTGTATGGGAAGTTGTGGATACTCAATGAGTACCGCGCCCTCAATCAATTCCCATTTTACAAATTGCCAACCCTCCGGGGGTGTCCCGGCGTTAATAGTAACCGGTGTACCGGATTCATACCAACCGGAACCTGCCGCGCCCAGCCCACCGCTCATTACGTACAACAGATACGTGGGAGGCGGCGGCGGCGCAAGGTACATATTTACGTTTAGCATCGCCGGTTCTCCGGCATACGCAGAGATTGAACCGAGAATAGTATCTGGTGTCGGCGGGGGAGCTTCGCTGTAACTACCCCCAAAGACGGTAACTATTCCGGGAGATGCATCTTTCCCCGCGCCAATTCCTGCCGCGCCGCTTCCTCCGTATATAGTCCCTGACCCGCCATGTATATTGACGTATCCACCGTCCGCGCCACTGCCGCTGCCACTGCCTATACCCGCAGAATCTTTACCGCCTCTGACTGTCAGTGTGCCGCCGAATATATGAATATTCCCCGTGCGCCCCCTGCCGCCGCCGCCAATACCCGCACCGGGGTGAGTTTGAGTCCAGCCACCGGGAGTATTAACCGCGCCGGAGGGCCACGGACCGCTCGGCCATGTCGAACCACCGTAAGCGTAAATAGTACCGCCGTATATCGTGATATTACCGCCGTGCGTACCGCTATCGCCGCCTGAACCGGAGTTGCCGCCAAGACCAGCGGCGTTTATGCCACCTACCGCAGTAACATTACCACCGTTTATGGTGATTATGCCGCCGAATCCTCCAGAAGAATATCCCCCCGCGCCGATACCCGCGCCGACATGGGTAGCCCCGCCATTAGTTCCCCCGGCAGCGTGAATAGTCCCGCTGTTGATAGTTATGCGGCCTGCGCTCGCTATGAAGGCACTAAAGGGACAGTTTCCACCTATACCCGCGCCGTCCGCACCGCTGGCAACCAATAACGAGCCAGACCCTTGAATCGTTACACTGGATATTGGTGTAGTTGCAGACACACCGTTAATCATGCTGGACCCGTCACTGACGTTGGGAACATAAACAGCACAAGAGTCAGTACCGTAACAAATAATCTTGTTGGTGCCGTTTAAGAACAGATTTACGTTTGCGCCTGCCATACCAATAGCGGCCAGACCTGTATAGCCACTCGTTGTAGTGGTATCACCTAACTGCATATTTATGTTATCCAATATGATATTGGCTGTAACACCTGATTTAACCGTAACTTTGTTTTTATTCGATGTACCATAAAGCCGATAATCGCCGTTAGTGTTAATGGTTACGTCTATTCCGGGTATTACACCAGTCGGCAGATTTTGATTGTTGTTATTTTTATCAAAGTTGGTTAATGTCCACTGACCGGCAGGCGCGGGAGTAGATGCTGGATCACCAATATTAATTGCCATCGCACTGGACGGCGCGGCAAGCGGTGCCATCGGCGGCGTTGGGTCCTCAGCAGGATATGGTGGCAGCACTACCGGTGGCGGCGGTTCAACTGGCGGCGGCGGCGGTGGAATAACATCTACCAGCGGAGCTGGCGGTTCGCAGAACGTTACCGCATCATTGCAGTTCAATGAGTACACTGCATAGTATTTGAGAATGAATGGTATGCACAAAAACTCTACTATCGGAGAATCAGTAGGTGGATAATACCGAATAACTATCTTGATAGGTAATTCTTCCTCAGTTCCCAGCATAGTTGGGAAATCCTGAATCTCCACCGATACGCCCAGCGGGAGTTTATCTATTGGGAAGTAACCGACAATATTACGCAGCGAGGTATGGGTAGACATGTTGCGTACCCAATACGTTTGCGTAATTATTACGCCGGGATATAGCGATGTCGCGTATATAGCGTCTTGTGGTATTCCACCCTCCGCAAGCGGCAAGTCAAGAAATACCATGCGTTCCACACGCACCCTAAGAGCGTTCTTTCCCATCACATAACAAAACGCATCAGAGAACTGAGTAGGTACAGAAATGATATTCTGATTACCGTCATCGTCCACTATATCTGTTTCCAGTAACCTGTCAGGGCTTTCCGACAGTGTTAGATTCAGCAATACATTTTTCCATTGAGTTTCAAAATCAGCAAACGTAACATCTCGATTCATAAGCGGCAGACAGCTATTGATGGTGCGCCATGTGGTTTCCCTGCGCTCCGGTTCCATCAATATAGTCGGATTCCACGCGCTCGTGTGTCCCATATATCGTGTCATTGGATCATTGACGTATGACCACCCGGCAGGACGCACAGGATAATGAATACCGCCGATGTATGTGTTTTCAGTTATTGCGCCGACAGATGCCGGTACAGGGAGCATAGCCAATGAGCTGCCGGGTACACGCCCATCCAAATAAGTAAACCGAACATGCAAATGACGATATTTGCGTTCAGTCAAGAACAGCAGATGACGACCATCAAAATGCGTCATCGCCGTAAGAAATGGTTGTCCCAACGTTGTTTCGTTAAACACCATCGTATCGTACAACGGCCCGATATAGTTTCGGGAGATGTACATGTGCGTCGTATCCAAGCTGTATAAGTGCTGTATATCAACCGGATACGGCAGGAACGGCGTACAGTAGATATTCTCCATACGATGCCCCAAAGTGAAAAAATACCTGTCATTGGCAAGGCATGTCATATTGCAATATTTCGGATTGATTTTGCCGATGTAATACCGGGAACGCAGCGTGGTTAAAATCTCAGCCAAATTCGGCACGGGATAAATATACCGCTGGCCGGACGTTGGGTGCGTAACGCTTCGTGTCGTATACGTAGTAGCTATCTCGTGATCTTCCGTTCCACGAGGAATAATATCAGCGTAAAATATGCTGTTCAACAATTCCAATTCTATTTCGGGTATATCTTCTTTTTCTCCACCGGATAGAATATCCTCCCAGCGTTCGCGGAATCGAATCACCCACGCATTACGCTGATACGGATTTACTACGAAAAAACTAAACTCTAATAGATGGATTTTGGTGTAGTGAACACAAAAGTCTACACACTCATCACCTATTGAATATGCAGGACACAGGGACATGTTGAAGTAATACGTCACCAATATTTCTTTCGTATCACCCTTCACTACTGACACCGTGGGAGCATGTTTGCCTATCGTAACTCCCCCCGCATTTGTGCCGGACCACGAAGGAGTAAACGTAAGCCGTCTCCCGGTCCTCCCGGTATATTCCTGTGTCCATAAGTGAGGACTTAAATTTTCCGCAGGCCGCTGTCTATCCTTCGGATTGATTACCTGCTGCGCACCCAATGGCGCGTTACGCCAAAAAAGTACATATATATCCTTGTCCTCAACATACGTGATGCGATACGGAGTTCCCATCGTCGGGAATTTCGATGAAAACTCAAAACTGTCCTCTATAGTCAGATTTACGTGGATAGGATTACGATTATAGCTGTTATCCTGTAAAAAAGGCGTTGGATGTGTAGGTGCTCCAAGTGGTAAAAATTGATCAGCCATCTCTAAACTCCGACCCCTTCCAATCAGCCATAGCAGTAATCGTTAAATGCTCAAGATAATTATATGGTAATTGTGACTTTACCGCTGGTGGTGTCTGTAACTGCACAAAAAATTCCATCGTTTCTCCCGGCCTAAAATATCCCGGATACTTAATAGCATCTCCCCAATTATAACGCTCGTCAGGCGCGAACGATAATGTAAGGTTCGGATCAGACACGGAAATAATCAAATTGTAATAACTGTAAAACGCCGACGCATTGGTCATAGTCACCCGCCGCCTGCGCCTTCCATACGGTGACAGCACACCCATGTCGATCCAGTCAAAATTACCAAACAAGCTATCTTCATCGAGATAAATACGAAACATCAATATATCGTGCATAAATATTTTATTACCGCTCGCTGAATATAATTTCCTTCCCCACGTGCATAACGAAGCTCCCGCCATAAAATTACCGTTGAAATACGATTGATTCATCGTGTCATATGAATCCTGATCGTTCGGATACAGCGATTTTAATACGCCTACTTCATACATCGGAGTATCGAGTGCTATTCCCGAAAATACTCCGTCATGATACGCAATTGCCGTAAGTTTACCGTTCATCTTTTCTTCAACCATACTTGGCCGTGTGGCAACCGTCAGGGTATCGTCAGCTTTATACCACGCATTTATAATCCCCGAATAATCCACGCACAGTATCCACTGTCCAATATCCGTGGGCACGTCCGATGACACTTGATTAGACAATCCGGCCAGCACATATACCACCGGGCCAATATTAGCGAGACTGCAATATTTCGGGTGATACCGAAGAAATGGAAACGGCGTAGCTTGATGTGTCAAATCGAATACCGGCGTGGTAAGAGGATTTGGTATAAAGTACGGCAGGTCATATTCCGTTAGCAGCATAACGCTGTCGAGCTTCGCTTGTGTCAACGCTCCTTGTGCGATTACCATTCGTCCGTCGCCCTTGTAAATAAGGCACCAATATGTATCTTCATACACCGTTGCGTCGATAAATTCTCCGACTATATCAACGTATATGGAGCGCAGAAATGCTGTGGTATTAACGTCAATCCAGAACAATTTACTGGTCAATCGGTCATATGCCACCAATGCATGTAGCTGTCGGTCATAAACCAAACCCCGGTACTCACACTCTACCGGAGTTCGATAAATTATGTCTATTCGAGGATTTGGAGTAAGTAACTGAGTATTGGATATAAACATCCTATATCTCGAAAGTAACTCTACCCGACCTTAGCAACTATCTCAAGGGGAACACAAAAAGGTCCGTCGTCTACATCCACCGCTCTTGGAATACCACCAGTTGTCAAATTGGGATAATTGACGGGAATGTCGATTTTAATCCAAAATTCCTTCTCACCGTCAGGATATATCCACGGCTTCTGCGTGGCAAAATAAATGGTATCCTGCCAGATAGTTTCGTCGGTGGTGGATACAGGGTCAGTGACGGACATCTTTACCCAGCGGATAGCTTCGCTCGCGGGGCAATGAGTCGCGCTTCCCGGACAAACCACGCTGCCCTTGGAGATAATGACATCTTTCAGGGAGTATTTATCGGCGATGTTCTTAAACTTGACGTACTTGATTTTGTAGTCGCCTATAAGAACGCTGCCCATATCAATGTCGTCCACAAACATGTTGTCGATGACGAAACAGAAATACAGCATCTTGTACAGGTAAACCACGTCCCGGTCACATGCCGCCATATTGTCCTGATATAGCGTCATATCACCGGCAAAGCTCGGGAAGAAGAAGGGCTCTATGGAAAGAAGCGGTATCATCGCTCCCGGCTTATTATCAAGCAAATCAGACAGAAATTTGCCGAGATAACGGCCATTTATGTTGGGGTCGGAACTGCCGTCCAAGCATGTGAAAACACGGTCGTGCATGTGCAGTAATCCTCGTGGGTCCAGCGCGGTGGTAATGTCGGGGAAGATGGCCAAAATCTGACCGTTTTTATTCATCCACGCCACCGTGACGTTTCCCTTCCACATACCGATTACCATGAGGTCGCCTTTATACTCGGTCATGCCTCGGTTGGAATCGGTGAGGTTGAACATGTTCTGCGAAGGAAGGCTGGCGAGATAGAACCATTTTTCAACTTGGAGCTGATCCGGCCCGGACAAAGAGGGATCATACACGAGATGATACAGAATTGGGGGGGTCATCGGGTCAACACCGGCTTCGGTAAGGAACAGCAGTCGCATCTCCGTGGGCGTGGGAAGAATGGCCAATCCCATGCACTTTGTGGCCGGTGTGACGGAGCCGATGGACGGATACTCGAAAGACGCGCTTACCATCATCGTTCGGCTGTCCACGCAATAGATACGTTTATTCTTATCTCCGGCAATCCAAAGCAGTGGATTTCCAGTAATTGGACTGCGGTTTCGGGGGTCGTAAGCAATTCCTTTGAACTGATCTTCTCCGCCGTAATCCCAACCTGTCGTGCTCAGGTCTATGAATCTTTTATGTAAATATGGGCGTTCAGTTCCCAGCGATAAACCTGCCAAAACTTCTGTACGTGGCATGATGTAACCCCCTTATAATCTAATTCTTGATTAGTGTAGCATAATCAATACGCCACTACCTGCAAAGACTTTATCTCGCGATTAGTTTTATTGTGAACTAAAATGGCAAAATTATTAACGTAAAGCTGTACTTGTGTCCGGTCAAACGGAACATAAGATTCAGGGTGTACCTTGAAGTGAACATCAAAACTTTTTAAAATTGGAGAAACTTTGGGGTCCTCTGTATAGAATCCCCACGCAATAGCAAATTCTCCTTGAGGGACAATAGCACCGTATTCTACTAAGGCTGTTCGTAATTCTTCAAATGTATTTCCGGTGATTTGCAGATTACGTAAATCGACTTGCTGCCATGCGGCGTATTCCGAGTTCCATCTCAGCCAATTTCCACCGCCATTAAACGTAACAGCAGCAAACACTTTCGTGCCTGACGGAACTTCAATAACAGCAGTAATATTAAGAATCCTTTCCATAACAGGCGTGAAAAGGGTGCCATGTGCAAACCGAAATACACTTGGTTGTTTTGTTGGGAATCGGGGTACAGGTACTTTAGATGCATGGCCGCCTCCATATATCCCAAGATCGGGATTTGATCCGTCCAAATCTTGTCCTATTCCACCGTCCGAAGTCCCCCCGCCATCTAAAGGAGAATTTTTAATAATCCGGTAATCCCAATGTACCGGGTCCATTATCCAAATACCGAAATTTGCTTCCGATACCCACCAATTGGAGCTCCCGCCGCCTATCATAAACAAATTGCTCCACGTACCGATTATGATATTGTTCCACATAGCTATACTACCGGTCGGAAGCGTCATCCACATAATAGCCGGGTATGTTTTATCGAGATTATGCATAATACAGTTAAAAAACGCCACGTTAATTGTATGTATCCACGGATACTGTAAATATGAAGGTTCATTACGGAATAGGCAATTATAAAACAGCAAATAACCAGCCGTCATACACACTCCGGTATATGGAATCGGAAGAACTTCTTCCTGCAAAAATGTCACATTTTTCCATGTTGCCGGAGAGCCTTGAAAGTCAAAACCAATAAAGCCATATTTGAACACTATGCGGACGCTTAACGTATCACTACCTTGAATTGTGACTGATCGAGTAAAAATAACCGTCGAGGTGGGAGTGTAGATACCCGGTTCAACAAAAATTGTGGTATATATTGGGTCACTATTAAATATTTCAGCGGCACGTCCGAAAGATGCAACTGGCTCATGAAAAGTGCCATCATAAATATCAACTCCACGGCTGGCTGATATATAAATTACATGAGGACCGACAGGCATAGGAGCATATTCGATTGTTTCCTCTTTACCGATACTAATTCCTTTCCTGTCATCGTCATAGTCTATTCCTGAATTATCTGGATTTAATAGGTCTATAGCATCATCTTTGGACTCAAATACATGAGAAGTTACCGTGGCCAAAGTTCCTCCGAATGTTTGCCATATATCAATAATCGGTAATTTAGTGCGATAAAACGGTCTGCGGTCAAGGATTATAGAACCATTTGGTGGTAAACAAGGAATATATGCCTGCATCTTATCCGCTGGGTGGTCGGTATCGTAATTGTACAGCGGAAGAAGATTTACTATGTCCGTCGATAAAATTGTTTCGGAGTTAGGCCGGAGACGCACCACACCGACCGGGACTGTGCCGGGGTGAAATTCAGTCAGAGTGCCGTAATCCTCAGACACGTAAAGTTCGGTGAGATGCCGCATACGATCAACCAAGATACCGACATACAGAAAAACTTCCGCTGCGCGAGGTAAATCTTTAATTTCGTATTCCGCGCCACCGAAGATATACATAACGCCACGATCATAAAATCTTCCTGATATAACCTGAAATTTCCCTGATGCGGGATATGTTGGAACAAGTTTAAGCTGGTCGAGATCGTCGGAAATTGAGCGCAGTGGATCACGCGCATAAACCGTCCGCTCCGTTGTTATAGCTTTATCCGGGTCCTCGGCGGCTATAAGTGAGAGTTGATTGTCCACATTGATTTGCGCCAACACATCAAATAAGTTTATAATTACATGAGCATCAAGCATGTTATCACCTAAAATTTATTATACGGGATGTGGATTGTTATGCCAGTTCAAATAGATTACCCCCCCCCCCCCCAAAAAAAATTTTTCCATAAAAAAAAAATATTTAAGTAAAAATTTTTTTAAATTTTTTTTTTTTTTTTTTTTACCCACACTAATCAAAAA
>Ga0099364_10000786_pt1 | contig 53768 bp, 49 predicted proteins | sample TergutTh196P3_FD_73070 | JGI IMG/M metagenome (GOLD analysis project Ga0099364, IMG submission 73070) | Microcerotermes parvus P3 segment gut microbial communities from Pointe-Noire, Republic of the Congo - Th196 P3 | ecosystem: Host-associated > Arthropoda: Insects > Digestive system > Gut ... | reverse complement strand
CTTTCCTGTGCCTGTTTTTAGTTTGAAAAAAATTTTTAATTATTTTTCAAAAAGGGGTTGACTTTTATTGGCGGGTTTCAAAATTGAGGGATTTCATTGCCCAAATACCAGTATATCACACAATCGGCGATTTAGCAACAGATATTTTTAGGAATCACGAGAAACATAACCCCCTGCATGAGTTTGACTCGTGCAGGGGGTTATCGGGAAATATTAGGAATCCTAATCAACGGGTACCGTAATGTACCGAATGTGCAGTTGATACAATTGAGCGATGTGACTATCATTAAAATACCCGAGAGCGTACGCTTCTTCCAGGCTGACGAGACTACCGTAATAATAATACACGCTAATATCGCAGTCGCCACTTGATAAATAGAACGTAAGTCCGGCAGTGGTCACGACTCTCACTACTCCGGTCATTGCGGTATTTCTCCACCACATTGTCGCCACGGGTGAACCACCAATCAAGCCGTAATATCTCATGACTACTACGTCATCGGCGGTAGTCCGCCGAGCCTCTGTATCTACACGCATACTGTTCATTTGGTCTGCATAGACCTCCCGCAAATAACGGAAGTGAAGGGTGTCTACATCGACATCATCGAGCAAATCCAAACCGAGGGCAACATCCAACGTGAAGAATCTGCCGTATTGGGTGTGGTAGAAGAAAATCCCATAGTTGGTAGCCGGGAAGTATTCGATAATCTTGCCGTTAATCGCAACGGGAACCATCATTTCGCCACCGAATTCGCCGGTACGGAGACCGACTACTTCATAACCTTTGAAACTGCCGTAATAGGTGTAGAACCAATCGTCATCCACGATTATATAACGAAGGTCATCGGTGGGTTTATTAGCGTTAACCTGCGCCTCCCAATTCTTGAGGATTCTCGCCTTTAATTCCTCGTCTATAACCGGTAAAATATCATTTCCGGGGTGGTTCGGGTCTATAACCGGGTGAATCGTCTGCTGAGTCGTGTAAGTTCCGGTGTAAACAGGGGTAGTCATGCCGGTAGTGCTACCGGTCCTCGATGTGGTTACAGATACGGTGTATTCGCCGGGAGAAGTTGTGTCAACCGTCGAATAAGACGTATTAGTAACCGTAATGCCCGTGACCGGGGTCGCAGTCCCGATTGGCGTGCCGTCATACACGAAATAATCATGATAGAGATTGCCGATATCGGTACCGGTAAGCAGACCCATTTCGTACACCTGCTCGATTCTCGTGTGTGCACCGCTGTAAAGCGCGGTCAACCGAAAGCTTCCGCTACCGAGTGAGAAGGTATATCCCGCAACATTGAAATACTGCATATCACATGTCGCTCCCCAATCTCTGATATACATTACCGCAACCGGGAGTTTGTTCGTGCCGTATTGACCGTAGTAATTCATAACGACTACGTCATTTATGTCAAAGGTTCGATTTTCACTGATTTCGTAAGGGTAAGCGGTGGAGCTATTAAACGTGGTGTATTGCATCACAAACGCTTTGCGCAAATACACGAAGTGAATCGCACGGACATCTTCGTCACGGAGAAGTCCCTGACGATACGCATCTTCCACGCGGTAGAAGTTACCGTCTTTGTGGGCGAAAATCCATTCCGCACCCGAATTCATGATATCGAGGGTGTAGCCGCCGACTTCAACAGGTACTAAAGCTTGAGTAGCCGCACCGAACGGATTTCCGAACCTCAAAATGTCGTATCCGTTGAATGTACCGTAGTAGTAACGGAGGTTCAGTGAGCCGGGCGGAAAAGAAGTTTGCGGCGGCGGTGCGTAGACGAAATCGATGGGCATCTCATAAATTTGCGGGAGTTGTTGGTAAATATATGCCGCATAATCGTTGGAAATCCTTTCTTCGCGTTCCCGACTTAACGGTTCGATTATATTGTTGCCGGGTTCATTGATAACATACGGATTCTTCACCGGAGGGCGGGTAATTGCCGAAGTAACAATCACAGGGGTAGATTGAATCGTTGTTACGGAAGTCGCGGGCGTAGTAGCAATTCCCGGATATTTCACACCGCATTGAGGACAAATGCCGTTATAACCGACGGGAATATCAAGCCCGTTACCGCCGGCGGCATGGAAACGCAACCCGCAATTTAGGCAAGTCACATCATCTTCGGTGTGCGTTCTCCAACTCGTAGCTGACGAAGTCTCGGAAGTAGCTGTTAATCTGCTTGTTGTAACGGATTGATATGTCGGCACGATTTCGGTAAGAAAGTCCGTTGAGGTGTCGTTAGCCGACCGTGTTCCGGTTGGCTCGGTAAAGGTTGCGTTGGTAAAGGTTGCGTTGGACTTGACTGCCGTTTCTTCATAAGGTGAAGTGGTGGTTGCCGATTGAGATTCCGTGGGCTTACTCGTAGTGTCGGTAATCTTCTCGGTTTTCTTTGCTTCTTTAGCGATTTTCGCTTTCTTGACTACGTTTTCGACAACATCTTCAGAATTGCTGTCCATGTTTGCCAAATCTTTGAGGAGCTCAAGTGCGTCCCCAATAGTCGGCGATACACCGGAATCGGTGTACACGCTCTCCATTCCCGCTAAGTACTTGAGGATTTCAAGCACGTCGGCGATTGTCACCTTGATTACATCTGTCGATTGCGGTAAAGAATAATCGTCTGCGTTTGCACCCGCTGCGAAGATGCTGAGTGAACTCAACGTCATTGCCGCAATCAGTACGAGTGCTGTGATTTTTTTCTTGATAGCCATAATAATCCCTCTCTTATTTTTAGTTTTTTCAGAATTTAAGCGGGGTTAAAAATCCGCTCCTAATCAATAAACAATTCAAGACGGTCAAATGTTGGGATAATTTGAAAAAATTTTTTATGGCTTCCGAGAATTACAGATTCCAGATTTCCTTCGCATACTCGAGAATAGTTCTGTCGCTGGAGAAGAATCCTGCGTTGGCTATATTGGCGAGACACATTTTCGCCCAATTTTGACGGTCTTTGTACGCATTGTTCGCCTTGAGTTTAGCATCGACATAATCCTCAAAGTCGAGCAGGAGGTAATAATGGTCGTCTCGCCCGTAGTAAGCCGGCCCGACAATCGCCGAATACAACTCCTTGAGCATAAATCCGCTCTCATCTGAAAGTGTGCCGTCAATCAATGTGTCGAGAACCCGACGAATCCGCGGATTCGTCTCGTAGATTTCTTTCGGATTATATTTCGGGGCGATTTTTACGATATCTTCCACCCGCGCCCCGAAAATGAAGGCGTTTTCTTCCCCTGCATTTTGAACGATTTCGATATTTGCACCATCATACGTACCGAGGGTCAGACCACCGTTAAGCATGAACTTCATGTTCCCGGTACCGGATGCTTCGGTTCCCGCAGTTGAAATCTGCTCGGAAATATCACAAGCGGGAATCAGCTTTTCGGCATACGAAACGTTGTAGTTCTGCACGAACAAGACCTTCAGTTTATCGTTCACATCGGGGTCGTTATTAACCAGCTTCGCTATTTCGTTAATGAATTTGATAATCCCTTTCGCACGATAATATCCCGGCGCGGCCTTCGCCCCGAATAAGAACGTCATCGGGTGAAGGTCTTTCAACTCACCGTCTTTGAGGCTGAAATACAAGTCTAAAATCGAGAATGCGTTCAGCAACTGGCGTTTATACTCGTGAAGCCGCTTCACCTGAATGTCGAATATACTGTCAAGGTCGAGGGTTGCGCCATATTCGTGGAACTTCACGTGCCACGAGAGCTGTTCTTTCTTGAGCCGCTTGATTTCGTTCAATCTGTTCAGCGTATTGGAATCGTCCTTGAACGCTTCAAACCTTTTCAGCTCGGACAAATCCGTCAGCCATTTATCGCCGATTCGTTCGGTAATCAGTTGCGATAATTCGGGATTACACAAGGCAAGCCAACGCCGTTGAGTGATTCCGTTGGTTTTGTTCAAGAACTTTTTCGGGTAGAGTTCATGCCATTCCTTCAGCGTATCGCTCTTGAGTAAATCGGTGTGGAGTTGTGCAACCCCATTGGTGGTATGCGTCCCGAACACAGCCAATCGCGCCATATGAATCCGCTTTTCCTCGATGATGTTATAGATTTGCCGCGCACCTCCGTCGATTCCTTTTTTGTGGAGGAAATACCCCAACTCATTCTGAACCATAACTATATAAGGATAAACTTCCGGAACAACCGAACAAAACAGCTCCACATCCCATTTTTCCAACGCTTCCGCCATGAGGGTGTGATTGGTGTAAGCAAGGGTTTTCTGCGTGACTTCAAACGCTTCATTAAAAGAGAGATTCTCTTGTATAAGCAGACGAATCAGTTCCGGAACGGCAACCGCCGGGTGGGTATCGTTCAACTGAACGGCATAACTCTTATGGAAGTCGGCGAAATCCCCGCCGTTAGCCTTGAAATCGCGGAACATACTCTGCAACGAAGCACTCGTAAAGAAATACTGCTGCTTGATTCTCAAGCGTTTGCCTTCATCGGTATCATCGTTCGGATAGAGTACGGCAGAAATCGCCTCTGCTTGATTTTTCACACTGAACGCCGCATCATAATTCTGTTTATTGAACTCATCAAAGTTAAATTCTTGTCCCGTCAGCGGTTCTGCTTTCCACAGCCGTAACCGATTGAGGGTGTTGTTCCCGTAACCGATGACCGGCATATCGTAAGGAACCGCCCAGACCGATTGCCCCTTAAAATCGATTCTCACCCGCTCATCTTCACGGCGAACGCTCCACGGGTCACCGAAATTCGTCCAGTTATCGGGGATTTCATTCTGGAATCCCTTATCGAAATACTGCTTGAACAATCCGTAACGGTAACGGATTCCGTAACCGTCTAACGGAAGATTATGTGTAGCCGCTGAATCAAGGAAACACGCGGCAAGTCTGCCCAGCCCTCCGTTACCGAGTGCGCAGTCTTCAATCTGCTCGAACATATTCGGGTCAAGTCCGTTGTCGGCGAGGATTCGCTTGGTTTCGTCCAGCAATTTTAAGTTAAACAGATTCGCATAGACCACCCGCCCTATGAGAAATTCCATAGATAGGTAAGAAGCCCTTCGTCCACCCGAAGAAACAGCTTTTAACCGCGGTTCGATTTCCTCCATCACGGCGGCTGAAATCGCATTGTAGAGTTCTTTCGGCTTTTTTCCGTTTGCATGAATAACCGATTCTAATTTTTGTTTGTAGCTTGACATATAGATTCTCCTATGATAAAATTTTGTTTTAGATTCGTTTTATTAAAAGTAAGGGTGTAATACCCCGACCTTTGGGGAGGCTCTCTCACCCGCAGGGCTTTTGCCCTGCGATATTACCTTATATTATATTAGAAAGGAATGGATTTGTCAATATGTCTGTACTAATAAAAGAAGTTGCCCCGGGTTCCCCTGCCGAGAAAGCGGGATACAAAGCGGGAACCTGCCTCGATTCTGTCAACGGATACGAAATCAATGACGTGCTGGATTATATGTTCTACTCCGATGATGAACCCACCCTCGAAGGGTTGTCCTTCGAAACTTTTCTCATGGACGAGAAACGCCGCTGTAAAAACAACTGTGTTTTCTGTTTTGTTGACGGACTTCCTCCACGGAACGTGCGCAAAATGCGCGATGCACTCTACTTTAAAGATGACGACTCCCGCTTGAGTTTTCTGCAGGGCAATTACATCACCCTAACGAATCTAAACCAACAGGACGTTAATCGAATCATTCAGATGAAAACCCCCGTAAACATCTCGGTTCATACCACAAATCCGGAGTTGCGGGTAAAACTCATGGGAAACAAGACTGCGGGGAAATCACTCGAAACCCTCTACCGATTCGCCGAAGCGGGAATCTCCATGAATTGCCAACTTGTGCTTTGCCCCGGGCTGAATGACGGCGAAGAACTCGTCCGCTCCTTGAACGACTTAACCGCACATGACTCAATCGAAAGTATCGCCTGCGTTCCCGTGGGATTAACCCGGTTTCGTGACGGATTGTTTCCCCTACGGACTTTTACAAAAGAAGAATCCGCCGAAGTCATAAAGACAGTCGGCAGATTCAATAACGTTTATGCAGCGGATGAGTTTTACTTGAAAGCGGGCATAGATATTCCCGAATATGAACATTACGGGACTTTTCCCCAATACGAAAACGGTGTGGGAATGTCAGCCTACATGAAACAGACTTTTTTAGATGCGTATTCCGAAATTCCCTGCAGCCAACGAAATCCGCAAATTTCACGTATTACAATAATCACGGGGACTGCTTCATTCCCGCTCATCAGCGGACTTGTGAAACCATTCCCCAACGTCAACGTTTTCGCTGTGAAGAACGACTTCTTCGGCGAAGACATAACCGTTTCGGGACTTTTAACCGGCGGCGATATAATCGCACAACTTTCTGAATCGGCTAAAACGAAGCCGTTAGGCGATGTTCTTCTAATCGGCGCGAACACGCTCAACCCCGACGGGCTTTTCTTGGACGATGTCACCCCCGCCCAAATCGAAGCGGCATTGAAAATCAAGGTGTGCATAGTCGAACCCAACGGCGAAGGGCTGTTTAACGCGATTTTACACTCTTTAACTCCGAAAACTCCGTAGTAGTTTTCTCATCTCAAGAGTAAACCCTCTTCCCAACAATCCGGCGGTGTGAGTTCCAGTAACTCGACAATGGTAGGCGCGACGTTTGCAAGTCCGTACTTTGACTCATCACCCGCTTTAAGCTTGAGCGACCCGTCACACACAATCAACGGAACAGCGTTAAGGGAATGTGCGGTTCTGGGTTCAAGCTCACCTTTTTTAGACTTTTCGAGCATTTCGTCGGCGTTTCCGTGGTCGGCTGTGACCATCAGCAGTATGCCGTTCTCGTTGCAGACCTTTTCGAGTTGTGCCAATGCCGAGTCCACCGCCTCAACCCCGATAATTGTAGCATCGATATTTCCGGTGTGACCCACCATATCCCCATTCGGGAAATTACAACGGATAAAGTCATACCTACCCGATTCAATAGCCGCTATTACATCTTGAGTAATCTCTGCAGACTTCATTTTCGGGGCTTGGTCGAAGCTGATTTTATCAGATTCAATCTCTTTATAGGTTTCAAGTTCCTCACTGAACTTACCGGATTTGTTCCCGTTCCAGAAATAAGTCACGTGACCAAACTTCTGGGTTTCGGAAACAGCGTACTGTCTCACCCCATTCTTGACCAGCAACTCCGAAAGGGTGTTATTGATTTCCGGCGGATTAACAAGATATAAATTCGGGAGTTTTAAGTCCCCGTCGTATTGCAACATTCCCGCATAAACCACATCGGGACGTTTCCCTCTGTCGAACCCGCTGAACTCATCATTATCGAATGCAAGCGAGATTTCAATCGCCCTGTCCCCCCTGAAATTGAACAGAATCACGCTGTCACCGTCTGCGATTCGCCCGACCGGTTCCCCGTTGTCGCAAATCACGAACGGCGGTAAATCCTGGTCGATTATACCGGGGTTCTCTTCTCGATAGGTCTCGATTGCGGTCTTCGCCGAATCAAACGCACGGCCTTCGCCTTTGACATGGGTGTTCCATCCCCGCTCAACCATTGCCCAGTCGGCTTGATACCTATCCATCGTGATTTTCATGCGACCGCCGCCGGAAGCTATACAAGCATCGAATCCGGAGTCGTTCAAATCCGCCATAACGGCTTCAAGCTGTTCGGTATAATCCAATGCGGAAGTCGCCGGGACATCCCTTCCGTCAAGCAGAATATGCACCCGCACCCGCTTCACACCATCGGACTTCGCACGTTTCAGCAATGCAAACAAATGCGTTATGTTCGAGTGTACGTTCCCATCGGAAAGCAATCCCAATAAGTGGAGAGTTCCTTCCTCCACCACATTCTTGATTATTTTCTTCCAGGTATCGGATTCGTAGAGTTTGCCCGACTCAATAGACTCATTCACGAGCCGCGCCCCCTGGGAATAAATCTGTCCGCAACCGAGGGCGTTATGCCCGACTTCGGAATTCCCCATATCATCATCGGAAGGCAATCCCACCGCGCTTCCGTGTGCTTTCAGACGGACGTTGGGGTATTCTTTCAAGAATCTGTCAAGGGTCGGGGTCTTCGCAAGTGCGACTGCATCCCCTATTCCCGTTGACGAAAACCCGATTCCGTCCATTACAACCAATAAGATTTTTTTCAAGCTAAATCCTCCTCTGATTCTTTCTGCAGTTCTATGATTTCCTGCTACAGGTCTTCTAATGCTGCTCTGCAACGAAAGTCTTGCCACTCACGCCATAGCCGCTTTTATAATCACCTCGAAATCAGCCGCAACCAATGAAGCCCCTCCGATTAATCCGCCGTCCACATCTTCCTGTGCGAGGAGTTCGGCGGCGTTTTTCGCGTTCATCGAACCGCCGTACTGAATCGTCACCGAATCGGCAACGTCCTGCCCGTAGAGTTTAGCAATCACACCGCGAATAAATCCGCAGGCTTCACCGGCTTGTTCTGCAGTAGCAGTTTTCCCTGTACCGATTGCCCAAATAGGCTCATAAGCTATGACTGTTTTTTTGACTTCGTCGGCAGTAAAGCCGGTAAAATCCAACTTAATCTGCGTAGACAAGATTTCCTCGGTGATTCCCGCTTCACGCTCATCAAGGGATTCCCCGACACACATAATAGGAATCAGTCCCGATTTGAGTGCGGCTTTAGTCCGAAGATTCACCGTTTCGTCGGTCTCTCCGAAATACTGGCGGCGTTCGCTATGCCCGATTATTACGTATTCCGCACCGACTTCGCACAACTGTGCCGCCGAGATTTCTCCGGTGAACGCACCGCTCTCCTCGAAATGCACGTTCTGCGCCCCGATTTTGACCGAAGTTCCTTTAACAGCCCCGACTGCTGTTTCGAGGTTGGTGTACGGCACGCACACCACCACCTGCACATCGGAGCCGTCTGAAACACCCTTAAACTGATTAATCAGTTCAGCGGCTTGGACTCTGGTTTTATTCATTTTCCAATTGCCGGCTATTACGACTTTTCTTAAATCTTTTTTCATTATTATAACCATTTCCTTTCTATTTCGCGTGTTTCTTAAGCTTGCTCATATCTTTTTCCCTGATTTTTATTTCAAGATGACCGCAATCGGCACAAGCAGACGCACTCATTCCCATGCCTGATAATATCTTGCCGGCAGGGAGAAATATCGGACCGCCATATCCATCCAATTTCCCGTCTACCCACCGATTTCCGCCACATTGAATACAGTTTTTCAAGATTAATCTGCCCCCTCTCCGGATTTTAACCGCTCTTCGAATGTTTTCTTAACGTTTTCGGCATCGCTCACTTCCACGGCAACAATATTCAAGCGTCTTGAATAACATCAATCCCCGGTAAGACTTTACCTTCGAGATATTCTAGACTTGCGCCGCCACCGGTCGAAATGTGCGACATTTTGTCGGCAAATCCCAACTGAACCACCGCCGCCGCAGAATCACCGCCACCGATTATCGTGGTTGCATCTGTCTCGGAAAGTGCCTGCGCAACCGCAATCGTTCCTTTGGCGAGGACCGGATTCTCGAACACGCCCATAGGCCCGTTCCAGACCACCGTTTTAGCGGACTTCGCTGCATTCGCGAACAATTCACAGGTTTTCGGCCCGATGTCAAGCCCCATGGATTCAGCAGGTATTTGAGCCGATTCAACGTATTCCACTGCAATTTCCGCATCAATCGGGTTCGGGAAAGCAGAAGCAATCGCCGTATCAACAGGAAGCAACAGCGTTTTGCCGAGTTTCTCCGCTTTCGAGAGCATTTCTTTGCAATAGTCAAGTTTTTCGTTATCTACAAGCGATTTCCCTACCTCATGACCCTGCGCTTTGAGGAAAGTGTATGCCATTCCGCCGCCGATGATAAGGGTATCACACTTCTCGAGCAGATTGGATATAACATTAAGCTTATCGGCAACCTTCGCCCCGCCGAGAATCGCCACGAACGGACGTTCGGGAGTCTCAACCGCATTACCGAGAAACTCAATTTCTTTGTTCATAAGATAACCGACTGCTGTTTCACCCTGCATGAAATTCGTCACCCCTGCAGTAGAGCAGTGGGCACGGTGAGCCGAACCGAACGCATCATTCACATAAACTTCCGCAATTGACGCTAAATCTTTGCTGAACGCTTCACCGTTTTTGCTTTCTTCCGAACGGAATCGGGTGTTTTCGAGCAGAACTACGTCGCCGTCGTTCATTGCGGCGATTGCTTTACGTGCGTTTTCACCCGCGACTTCATTATCTTTAGCGAAAGTCACTTCTTTGCCGAGTAATTCGCCCAGACGTTTCGCAACAGGCGCAAGCGAGAGTTTTGCTTTATCTTCTTCGGTTTTGACCTTACCCAAATGCGAACAGAGGATGACTTTCCCGCCGTTTTCGCACAGTTTCTTGATTGTCGGTAACGCCGCAACTATGCGGTTATCGTTGGTGATTTCACCGTCTTTCAACGGTACGTTGAAGTCACATCTGACCAGTACCTGCTTTCCTTTAACCTGAAGATTTTCCACGTTTTTTTTGTTCAATGCCATTTTTTGTTCTCCTTATATTATTATATTATTTTTTGACTGTTGTTACTTCGCCAACAAAGTTGCGGCATAATATTGTATCAAGGAACTCTGTAAGAATCACAAGCTTTTTATTCATATTTCATAGCACCGCGATTCTTTCCCTTGACAATCAGCGCAACGACTTTAGGGCCTGTATTCGTCCCCACCACGCAACCTAAATAAGATTCCATCACCGGCGGCTTGCCGAGTTGTTTCGAGATTTTCATGGCAAATCTGTAATAGAAATCGCGTTCGTCTGCGCACAGGCTTAACCACGGAGTCTCCGGGGTTGCCGCCGCTTCGACTATTTTCGCAGCCTCTTCCAGGAACGCCTTTTCGCCGCGGACTTTCTTCAAAACAACGCTGACCCCGTCAATCAGCGAAATAATCGGGCGCAACCCCATCAATTCGCCGAGGAATGCCGCCGCCGCCGTAATCCGACCGGACTTCTTCATGTGACGAAGACTGAGCGGGAGTAAATAGACCTCCGCACAGGAAAACCAATCATCAAGATAAGCCAAAACCTGCTCCACACTCTGCCCTGCATCGATTTTCTTCACGCTTTCAATCAACGGATACCCATATCCCAATGAGTACGTTCTTGAATCTACTATGTGCAATTTAAGCCCGCCTAATTCACCCGACTGTTCGAGATTTTCCTTGGCTTTCAATGCGTTGAAGTAGGTATTCGAACCTTTGGAATTAATCAAAATCGTAATGACTTCTTTTTCTCCTTCGGCTATACACTGCCGAAACTTCTCCTCGAACCGCGGTACGGTAATCTGGTTCGTCACCGGAATAGATGACGAATTATTCATCAGAGCATAGAATTCCTTCGTTGTAACGTCTTCCCTCTCGTGATAAACAACATCATCCAGCATAACTTCGAAATTAAGCACGTCGATTCCGTATTGAATCTCCATTCCCTCCGGTAAATCACAACCCGAATCTGTAATAAACCTGACCTTTCTCTTCATAGCCCTCCACCTGAAATCAAAATTAACTTAATAATTATACAATACTCTCCCTTAATTGTCAAGGATTCCCGCAAAAAATGTTAAACAGAAAATGCTTGAATATTTGCGCTTCCTGTGGTATAATTGAAATACACCCTCCATGGTTGCTTTTTTCAGAGGGGGAATCGTGGTATACTTGTTCGGATGTTTTGGGCGAGATTCCGAAAGACTGTTTCTTTAATCGAATGAGAAATAATTATTATAACCAGAGAGGTCATAGCTATGAACAATTCAACTTTTAAATCGGAGAATACGGAGAATGTCGATTCTGCTATAGCAGTTCAAATATCCGACGACAGGATGACTGCTTACTTAATTCTTACCGCACCGCTGGACGGCGGGCAGGAAGCCACGCTCGACGATGTGCTGAAAGAAGCGTCGGCGTGTTCAATTGCGGCAGAAATCGATACCGCTGCAATCGCAACCACAATTCGGGATAAAATGTACGCGGTTCGTGTGGCAATCGCTAAAGGTAAAACGCCGGTCAACGGAGTTGACGGTGTAATTTCCTATAAGTATGAGTGTTCGGGGGCTCTGTCGGCTAAAACCAATGAGAGAGACGAGACCGATTATAAAGACTTAGGTCTCGTAACCAACATATTGACCGGGACGTTAATTGCAGAAATCACCCCCCCGACCGAAGGAGAAGACGGGGCAGATGTCTGCGGCGCACAGCACAAGGCGATTCCCGGGAGGGAAGCTAAGTTCCTTGTCGGGAAAGGCACGGCACTTACACCTGAGGGAGACGCGATAGTCGCAGAAATCGACGGAAACCTTCGCTGGTACAGAGACCACTTTACCGTTGACGAAGTCCTTATCCTTGCCGAAGATGTCGGGGCGGCAACCGGAAACATCGATTTTATCGGGGACGTTCAAATCAAAGGAAACGTCATGGAGGGTTTCACGGTTAAATCCAAGAAGAACATCACAATCAACGGAACGGCGACTAATGCGAAAATCAAAGCTGACGGAAACATCGAAATTAAAATGGGAAGCGTTAATTCACAACTCACAGCTAAAGGCGGAATAAAAGTCGGATTCTGCGAAAGTTCTGTAATCGATTGCGGCGGCGACCTGACCTCGGCAAGTTTTGTCTCAAGCGAAATCTTCTGCAAGGGGACAGCGTTCGCAATAAACGGAAAAGGTGTTATTATAGGCGGAAAAATTACCTGCCTTAAAGGAATGGTTTTCAACACCGTCGGCTCGGAAAGCTACACCAAAACCCGACTCACCCTCGGAAACGGTGCGATTCTGTCGGAAGAGAAGTTCGTGCTTGAAAAGGAAGAAGCAAAACTTTCCGAACAAACGCAAAAGCTGATTCAAATCATCGATACCCTCAACGATATCAAGAAAAATAAGGGCGGAATCCCTCGGGATAAAGAAGATATGCTTGCCACCGCCATACGTTCAAGGTTTCAGTATTCCAACGAAATCAAACGAATCAACAAGAGAATCGCCGAGATTGAGGCAAGCTTCCTCGATAATGCGAATCTTATGATTGAAGTTCGGAAGACAATCTGGCCCGGTGTAAGCGTGAGAATCGGTGCGTTGCAGAAAAAAATCGAAAACAAAAGTGACCGTTGCAGAATTTCAATCGATAATTCGGGCGAAATCACCGTCAAAGCGATTACGGGGAGCATTTAAAACAAGTGGGAACTCCGATTCATGATTTTTTGCAAAGTTATGCGGCTTCGGGGGTTGAACGCTGTCATATGCCCGGTCACGGCGGACTGTCCAACCCGCTCGACATCACCGAAGTCTCTGCCGAAGCAATCGATGTAATTCGAGAAAGCGAACGCAACGCCGCCCGACTGTTTAAGGCTAAGCGGACGCTTTTTTCTGTGTCGGGGGCAACTCTGGCGGTATTCGCTATGATTAGCCCTTTTGCAGGACGGCGAATCACCGCATACCGAAACGCACACCGTAGTCTGTGCGATGCCGCTATACTCCTGGATATCGGTATAGATTGGATTCATACGGGTGAAACACCGGAATCACGCATTAACTGCGAAACCGCCGCAATCTTCGCAACAAATATAGACTATTACGGGAACATGGCAGACATTCCCGCAATCGCCGAAGTCTGCCGCCGTCACAAAATTCCTCTGCTGACAGACAACGCCCACGGTGCGTATTTAATCTTCAACGATACACACCCTATACAACTCGGTGCGGCAATGTCGGCGGATTCCGCACACAAGACCCTCCCCGCATTAACCGGGGCGGCATATCTCCATATAGCGGATTTGTCATATGCCGCACAAGCCGAGTCGGGAATCGCCCTTTTCGGGAGTACCAGCCCGTCATACCTCATACTCGACAGCCTGGACTTATGTAATCTGCATATTTCCGAGCAAAAATCGAGTGCAGTCGAAGCGTTCGAAGCGGTAAAGGAATTGAAAAATCGTTTGAGTGAAGCGGGATATTCGTTAAGACAAACCGACCGCTTACGAATCACCGTGGAAGTCAACGACTACGGCTATTACGGCGATGACTTTGCTTCGGCATTGCAGAAGTTCGGCATTGTCTGCGAAATGTTTTCCCCGCAACACGTGATTTTGATGTTTTCTACCGTCACAAAAAAAGAAAACACCCAAAGGGTGTTCGAAGCGTTTCGCTGTATTAAGAAAAGACCGTCTGTAATTCCTGCGATTACCGAGAGTCTCGCTATTTTCAAAACCGTGAGACCGAAATCGGTTATGTCCCTGCGGGAGGCGTTTTTTTCACCGAAGAAAACAATCCCGTTAAGCGAAGCCGCCGAAAAAATCTGCGCGGGAATCTGTGTGACGAACCCGCCTTGCGTTCCGTTGATTATTCCCGGTGAAGTGATTTCGTCGGAAGTAATCAACGTTTTGAACGACACGGGTATGCGCAAAATCGAAGTCGTGACTTCATAAGGCAATTTGATGTGTGCGTTATTCGGCTATAAATTTCTTGAGTTTTTCGATAACATCGTCACACTCTTCCGAATGAACCACAAGTGTCAAAGGTACCGACAAATCTAAACTGAACAATCCCATGATTGATTTCGCATCGACTACATATCTGCCCGATACCACATCGATTTCATGGCTGGACAAAGACACGATGCCCACAAACTTTTTGATATCTTCAATGACATCAGCACCTGTAAACTGGATTTTTTTCACCGTCATGATGTAATACACCCCTTTCATAAATAAGTATCAGCCTAGAATTATATCAGCATAAACAGCGAAAGTCAATAGCAACCGACAGAATTTGTTAAACATTCACAAAAAAACTGCCGTAAAGGAGGCTTTTTTTATGCGATTCGCAATAAGTACGTTTGGCTGTAAAGTCAACCAGTACGAAAGTTCTTTAATTGAAGAGACGTTCAAGCGCGGTGAAATCAACGGTTTCGAAAACAGCGGGAATCTACACGTAATCAATTCCTGTACCGTCACCGAAAATGCCGACCGTAAAGTTAAGTCGTTGATTTCACGACTGAAAAAGGAAGAACCGGGCGTTACGGTGGTTTTGTGTGGCTGTTTTCCGAAGGCGTTTCCCGAAAAGGCGAAGGCAACCGGTGCGGATATAATCATTCCGGGGAAATTCAACGGACTTGAGTCTTTGCAGTTGTTCTCACTTCAAGAAAACCGAACGAGGGCATTCTCTGACATTGAGGATTCGCAAAACACTGAAAGGGAAAACCTGTTCTCACCTCAAGAAAACCGAACGAGGGCGTTCTCCGACATTGAAAATTCGCAAAACACTGAAAGGGAAAACCTGTTCTCACCTCAAGAAAACCGAACGAGGGCATTCTTAAAAATTCAGGAAGGGTGTAATCGGGATTGTTCTTATTGTATAATTCCGAGGGCGCGGGGCGCGCCGAAAAGCCGTGAAATCGCCGAAATTGTTACCGAAGCCCAAAGGTTAGTCGCGGCGGGACACAAAGAAATCGTGATTATCGGGATTAACATGTGCTTACATCCGGAGTTTATCGGGGTAACGGAAGCAGTTTGCAAAATTCCCGGGGCAGAGCGTGTACGACTCTCTTCACTCGAACCGGATTTGTTGAGCGTGTCGGACATAAAACGTCTCGCCGCATTGCCGAATCTGTGCGGGCATTTTCATCTGTCACTGCAAAGCGGAAGCGATACGGTGCTGAAACGCATGAATCGGCGTTATACAACGAATGAATTTCGTGAAATCGTTGACATTATACGTAAATCTTTTCCGCAGGCGGCACTGACTACCGATATAATCGTAGGATTCCCCGGAGAAACCGAAGAGGAATTCCTGCAAACCCTCGCTTTCGCCGAAGAAATCGCCTTTGCGAAAATTCACGCTTTTGCGTTCTCGCCGAGGGAGGGAACGGTAGCGGCTAATATGCCTGAACAGCTCCCCAAATTGCTCAAGAAAGAGCGTGTAGCACGACTCTGCTCACTTGCCGAGAAAATGCGCAGTAACTTCTTTTCGGGGTTAATCGGCAGTGTTTCACGGGTGTTAGTCGAAAAGTACTCCGACGGATTCTCATACGGTCATACGTCGTGCTATTCTCCGGTGAAAATAGCGAGACTTTATTCGCAAAACGATATAATCGAAGTGAGAATCACCGGAGCGAACCAAAACGAGTGCATAGGTGAAGCAATCCCCCGCCATTGAATTGGCGGGGGATTCGTGCTTGTTGATTTACATTTTAGTAGCCATTATAGCGGCATCGCTTGCGAATTCGAGTGCGGTTGACCTCGAAATCAGTCCCCTGCGGAAGTAACCGATGATACAGTCATCCATCGTAACCATTCCCGCTTTAGAACCGCTCTGCATTTGCGAATCCAGTTGATAGCACTTGTTACTGCGGATTAGGTTACGAACCGCATCATTTCCTACGAGGATTTCCAGTGCTGCAACCCGTCCGCTGCCGTCTTCGAGCGGCAAAAGCGTCTGACTGACCACCCCTTCAAGAATCTGGGAGAGTTGCACCAACATCTGCGGCTGAACATCAACCGGGCAGGCATCTACGATTCGGTTGACGGTATGAACCGCACCTTTCGTATGCAGGGTTGCCAAAACAAGGTGTCCTGTTTCTGCAGCGGTAACAGCAAGTTGAATCGTCTCATAATCACGCATTTCGCCGATGAAGATAACGTCCGGGTCTTCCCTTAACGCACTGCGGAGTGCGTAATTGAAACTCTTCACGTCTCTGCCGATTTCTCTTTGGTGAATCAACGCTTTGTTTTGTTTATAGCGATACTCAACCGGGTCTTCAACCGTGATTATGTGACATGAACGATTCAGATTAATGTGTTCCACCATGGACGAAAGCGTGGTGGTCTTACCGGAACCCGTCGCACCTGTTACCAGAACAATCCCGTTCTTTTTCAAGGCAAGTTCACCTAAAATCGGGGGGAGTTTCAACGATTCCAGGGTTTGAATCGAGCTGTTAAGCAGACGAATCGAACAGGCGAGTTTGCCCATCTGCCGATAAATGTTGATTCTCTGCCGACATTCGTTCTCTAATTCGATTACGAAATCTAAATCTTCCCCCTCATTAAGCTGTTCTTCCTGTCTTGCGTTCAGCATAGACAAAATCGTGCGGTTGGGAATCGGAATATCCTTGTAATCATCCACCAGAACCAAAGTCCCGTTCACCCGGAAAACCGGCGGCTTACCAACGGTCAAGTGCAGGTCGGACGCTTCGACCTCCCTTGCAAGCATGATTAAATCTCTGACATCTACTACTGCTGCCATATTTTATAAACCCTTTCTTTCTGCGACATTGTTATAACCCCCGATTTGTCGGGTGCGGATTAAAACGTCACGTTTATTTGATTTTGCTTGGGATTCCGCAAACCATTAAATATGCTTCCAGTGACTGGTTCGCTATTCGCTGGTTCACGTTGCTTAGTATTTTTCGATAGACCTTCTCGTAGGGTGAATCCGGCACGGGACAGAAACTCAATTCCACCGATATAATCAAGAGTGTGCCGTTGATTTCCTTGACCTCCCAAATCAACTCGATTATATCCTCGGTAATCTGCTTTTCGATTTCCTTTCGGATTTCCGGCTTCATTTGACTCGCCGCCTCATACGAACCGCATCTCTCCAGGACAATTCGGTTGGTGTATTCGGCTAAGTTATCCAAAATGGCAAACTTATGACCCTTCACCAATTCGCTCAGATTCCGCGAACCCTCGCGAATAACCCAACTTATTCCGTTTTTGTCGCAATTATACTTGATTCTGTCAGCGATGTCCCTCTCCAGACTATCATAGACGCACATATACATAACGTCGTCCAAACGCCCGAAATAGTTTACCGCCCACCGCGCTTTTCCACTCTTCGCGCCGCCTGTGATAAAAATGATTTTCGCCATTCCTTCTAACCTCTTTACATTTATTTAGCAGACGTGCCCTAAATCAAAACCGGACCCGTCTTAAATCGATTGGGTTCTCTCCCCCCATTACAGTATACAGATTTATTCCCATTTATTCAATCCGACCGTGGGGGCTATTTTAGTTTAAACTGCCGCAACAAGTCTTCCAGTAAGGAGGATTGACCGCTCATTTCTTCTGCGGCGGCGGCACTTTCCTCTGCCGTTGCCGAGTTCTGCTGAACCACCTGTGAAACCTGCTCAATCCCGATATTAATATGCGCTATTCCGGCAGACTGTTCCTGCGACAAACTTGCGATTTCGCCTATAAGCTGACTGCTTACATTAATCCCCTGCACAATTTCTGCGAGACTTTCGGCGGTTTCAGCCGCGATTCTGCTGCCCAACTCGGCTTTCTCCATCGAATTCGCGATTAAATCGGCAGTATCCTTCGCCGCTTCCGCGCTCTTGCTTGCCAGGTTACGGACTTCTTCCGCCACAACCGCAAACCCTTTCCCCGCCGCACCTGCCCGTGCCGCCTCGACTGCGGCATTCAGCGCGAGAATATTGGTCTGGAACGCAATATCGTCAATGGTTTTGATTACTTTTCCGATTTGCTGGCTCGCCTCGTTGATTTCCCTGACCGCATCAGTCATAGCGTTCATATGCCGATTGCCTTCCTCCGCACTTTCCTTGATTTTCCCGGCGAGGTCGGCGGCTTTATTCGCCATTTCTGCGTTGGTTTTGGTCTTGTCGGCGATTTCAAAAATCGAGCTTGACAGTTCTTCCACCGATGCCGCTTGCTGTGTCGAACCCTGCGCCAACGATTGCGCGCCGCCGGCAATCTGCCGCGAACCCGACGATACCTGAGTCGTAGATAAAGAAATCCGCCCGAACATTTCGTTAAGTTTTTCCATCATTTTGACGAGGGTGTGCATGAACAAGTCATGTTCCGACCGGGGAATAATGGTAAAATTCAGATTTCCTTCCGCAACCGAACTCAAATCGCTGCAGATTTCATTCAAGCTGTCAATCAACGATTTATAAGCCCGATAAAGCCCCCCTATTTCGTCGTTGCGTGCGCCGTGAATTTCAAGCACTTTAATCTCATCCGGCTTGAAGACTATATCTCCGTTAGCGGTCATTGCGTACCATTCTTCCAGGGTTTTGAGCGGCCGCGAAATAATGTTCGAGATGTACATGGCAAATGCCGCAGAAATCCCCGCACAGGCGAGAGAGACCGCGATAAGTATGATTATGGACATACCCGCCGCATTGCTCATCTCTTCCGAATCTTCGTGGACTTCTTCACTTGCAATTTCAATCATGCTGTCAAGGGTTGCGTTGATTTCATTCGCAACAGAAATAGTACTCCGCAACGTCGCGGTAGCTTCTGCCGCATCCCCTGCCAGCGCGATTTCTCTCACCTTATCGACTTCCCTCTTGAATCCGTCAACAAGAGACTGCAATTTCGCCGCTTCATCGTTTTTCAACCGGATTTCTTCACGACTGTGGCGAGAATCGTTCTCGTTCAAGGCGACATATTCCTTCATCAGCTCATTAAAAGTCGAATATGCCCCTTCAAATTGGGGTGTCAGTGTACCTGTTATAATTTCCGGATTTTCAACTTCCATACAGAAATTCGCCCCGCGGAACCGAATAAACGTAAATTGCAACTTCATCTCATGGAGAAGCCCCTCCTGTTCAACAGGAGTCTCCAAAAGGTAGGAGTAATTCCCGTTGATTACCCCGATTGAATAAATCCCCACCCCTGCTAAAACCAGCGAAAGCATCGTGACAATCGAAAAGCTGAGCATTAGCTTTTTGGCTGTTTTCATGTTTTTGAACATATCAATCCCCTCCTATTTTCTGTTAAACTCGTACATACAGTATAACATAAACATTGGAATTTTTCTATATACAAAACTCATAAAAATTTGGCAGTTTTTTTGGTAAAATTGCACAAAGAACCCCCTCTACAGGGGAGAAGGGGTTCTTCCGTAATTTTTACATTTCGATTACGATATCGTTCGTATCTTTGAGGAGTTCTTCACCGATTAATAATCCGTCGATTTTCGCACCGTTGACCGTCACCGATTTAACACCGCTTTGCGAACCGCCGGGGTTTTTAACTTCGACATTCAGTTTTTTGCCGCGGAAGGTTTTTGTCATTTTGAAACCTTTCCACTCACCGGGGATAGACGGATTGATTACCAGTCCTTTCATTTCGGGGCGAAGTCCCAGGATTCCCTCAACACTTCCCACCATAACGGTAGAAGCCGTTCCGGTCAACCAGTGAACGTGTGCGCGCCCTGCCTTCGGAGACTCTTTTCCTTCGATAAACTGACCGTGAATATACGGTTCAACCACGCGCAGGTCGGCATTGTCATTATAGGAGGAAGGTGCAGCTTCTTTCCAGTATTCGTAAGCCCTGTCCCCTCTTCCGAGCAGGGATTCCGCTAAAATCACCCACCCCTGCGGCTGCGAGAAGATTCCCGCATTTTCTTTCACACCGTTATTGAAGCAGTGCATCAGCGTAGTCCCGTGGATTCCGTGTTTCGCATATGCGGGATACATTACCATGACACCGTAAGGTGTATTAAGCTCACGATAGACCGAATCCATAGAAGCTGCCGCCTGTTCCGGTGTAGAAAGCCCGGAAATAACCCCCCACGTCTGCGGATTAAGCCACATGGATGCTTCGGGGTCGCCTTTTTGACCGATGACTTTGCCGTCTTCGGTAAATCCGCGAATCCAACGGTCGCCGTTCCAACATTCCTTGTTGAAAATGCCGGATAATTTGCCGAACAAATCGTCCAGGTACTTGACGTATTCGTCATCGCCCTTTTCAACTGCATAGAGACGGATATTCTTCACGGCATAATAAAGCTGGAATGCCACGAAGGTTGATTCGCCTTTTTTGCCGAGGCGCAGACAATCGTTCCAGTCGGCATGAAGTCCTGCCGGCATTCCGTGAACGCCGAGATTGTTCATCGAGAAATCAATCGCGCGTTTGAGATGTTCATAGACCGTTCCCGATTCGCCGTCGTTAGCGAAATCCACCACTTCGTCCAGGAACGCGATGTTTCCGGTTTCGGTGATGTACTTGTAAATCGTCGGGAAAAGCCACAGCGCATCGTCCGCACGGTAAGAGTCGTGCTTGGTTTCGGTATCGTAAGACGGGTCGCCGGGTTTATCTTCGTTAGGAGGATTGTGCGTGTATTTCACAAGAGGAAGCCCCGCCCCGTTAGTCACCTGCGCAGTCAGCATAAAGCGAATCTGGTTGAGTGCCATTTCCGGGTCAAGGTGAATAATCCCTTGAATATCCTGCACCGTATCACGATAGCCGAATCCGTTACGGAGTCCGCAATACTGGAATGAAGCCGCCCGCGACCAAATAAACGTAATGAAGCACTGATATGCGTTCCAGGTGTTGAGCATTGCGTTGAAGTTCTCGTCGGGGGTTTCGACTTGTAAGTTGCTGAGTTTTCCGTGCCAGTAAGCCTTGAGGGTCTCAAGTTCTTTTTCGCAGACAGAAGCATCCGCATAAGAAGCGATGATTTTAGCCGCTTCGGCTTCCGGTTTTTCGCCGAGCAAATACACGAAATACTTGCTTTCGCCGGGTTGCAGTACTACGTCCGACTGTAACGCACCACAAGAGTTCCCGCAGTAGTTTAAGTCACCGTTTAATCCTTTTTCGATTCCTACCGGGTTCTGATAGCCCTTGTATGAACCCACGAATTTGTCTCTGTCACCGCAGAATTTATCCACTTTCGTCCCTGCAAGCCCGAAAAAGCGTTCCTTACGCGGGTCATTGAAGTTTTCATTATAAACCTGTTTTATAAAAGAATCTTTGAAATAAGTCCGTGAAATAAACAGGCTGTACTGCAGATTAACTTGGTCTTGTTCGTAGTTAGGGTCGTTGGTGAACTCCACGTAGCCCGTAACCGACAGTTTTCTCGCTTTAGAATCATTGTTAGTGACTTTAACACGCCAGACTTCGTAAGTAGCGTCCTGCGGAACGTAATACAGTGATTCACTCTTGATTCCCGCATACTCCGACGTGATGTTCGTGTAGGCGGTTCCGTGACGACATTCGGTTTTGTAATCGTCTAACGATTTCCCCACCGGCATCCATGCGTTAGACCAGTAATCGCCTGACTCCGCATCTTTCAGATAGACGTAGCGACCCGGCTGGTCGGTAGTCACCGAGTTGAAACGGTAGCGGCTTACCCGCCCGTTCGCACCGGATTTGACGAAACTGTATCCGCCTGCGTTGTTAGAAATAATCGCGCCGTATTCGGGGCTGCCGAGGTAGTTCGCCCACGCCGACGGGGTATCGGGCCTGGTGATGACGTATTCCTTGTTCTTCTCGTCGAAATAGCCGTAATTTGAGCTCATTTTGATTTCCTCCATATATTTTCTTGATTTTACCACTATAATAATAACACGTAATTCGAAATTAAACAAGGGTGTCATTTTGCACAAAGTTTCGGGCGGTTTTTTGTGCAATTTTACTAAATCGCAAAATAATCTTGAAAAAAGCCCTTGACAAATTACTGATTGAATGATATAATGTACGAACAGTTGAATGTGATGATGTGTATAACCTCACACAAGCGAACCCCCGGAGAATGCCAGTTCTCCGGGGGTTCTTTTTCGGGCTAATCATCGGATGCGTTTCTGTCTAACCACTTGCTTACGTAGTAACCAGCTACGCTCGCCATAACAGAAAGTATGAATGTGACAATGTATGGCATATCCTCACCTCCCTTCCCGACGGAAGAGCCGACGATACAACAATTATACATTTTTCGACAATACTTGTCAAGTTGATGGTTTTACCCCGTTGAACCGATTCATTGCGCCGTTCAAATCGCCGTCGGTGAACATTTCCGCCGCACCGACCGCGTTAGCCAACGCGAACTCCAACGCAGATGCTTCAGCCTTCAAAAATGCCGAAAGCACCCAATTCGCCATGTCATAATCGGGATGCGGTTTTCCGCCGACCCCTACACGCACCCGCGGAAACTCATCCGAATTACCCAGCATGATTATATTCTTGAGTCCGTTTTGCCCACCATCCGAACCCCTTGCGCGAATCCGTATGACCCCGACCTCGAAATTAACGTCATCGCAAATAATCAAGACCTGCGCGGGGTTCAACTTGTAAAAACGCATAGCCTCGGCGACGGCTTCACCGCTTTTGTTCATGAAAGTAGACGGCTTCATGAGAAGGCACTTCTGCCCGTTTATGACCGCTTCCCCGGTGAGCGATTTAAACCGCAGTTTCTTGACCGGGGCGAAATATTTTTTCGCTAGGTCATCGATTACCATGAATCCGCAATTGTGCCGCGTGTTTTCGTAGCGGATTCCGGGATTGCCGAGTCCGCAGATTATAAACTTGACCCCCGCCTGTGGGGGGCTTTTTCTGAAAAACATTCTTTTACCTCCGTATGTAAGGCAACACCCTACACCCTTACTTTCAATAAAAACCTGACCTTATTATACACGAATTTTTGCTAAAATCAAGCGTTTGACATTTTCAGATTTCTGTGTTAGAATAGATAGCATAGGAGTATAAAAGTTTGAGCAGAGAGTTCACGAATCGGCGGATTCGCCGTCGAGCAGGTGGGCTTGACAGGCTTAACTCTTGCCACATTTGTGGCAGAAGGGCATGGTCATAACAATGTCTGTTAAAAATGTTAAAGTTTCAGCCTCGGTTTTGAATGCCGATTTATCAGCACTGGGGGAAGAAGTCGGCAAAGTCGAGCGGGCAGGTGCGTCACTGCTTCACATAGACGTGATGGACGGGGTTTTTGTTCCGCCGATGACGTTCGGAGATGTTGTGACAAAATCATTGCGAAAAAAAAGCAGCCTGATTTTTGACGTTCATCTTATGGTAAAAAATCCCGAAAATCTTATTGAACGGTTCGCACAAGCCGGCAGCGATATGATTTCAATCCACGTCGAAAGCGATTGTGATGTTGCGGGAACGCTTGCACGAATCCGCAGACCGGGACTCAAAGCGGGACTTGCAATCAATCCGTCCACCCCGATTGAATCGGTATACACTTATCTGGGATTGGCGGATATGTTCATCATAATGTCGGTGAACCCCGGATACGGCGGTCAGGCGTTCATTCCCGAAAGCACGGAAAAAATCGCCGCTTTACGCAATGAGGCGGCAAAGCGCGGCGTTCCCGCCCTCATAGAAGTAGACGGCGGTATAAACGAAAATACCGCACCCGACGCAGTCAAAGCGGGCGCGGATATTCTTGTGGCAGGGACGTATCTGTTCAATTCGTCGGATATGAGCAAAGCGGTTGAATCCCTCAAAAACTCATAACACGCTGTTCATTTTTTCGCAAAACAAGAGCAGCAGTGCCGGCGGCTTCGCCGTCGGGCAGGCTGCTTGACGAAGACAGCAAAGACTCATAACACGCTGTTCATTTTTTCGACAGCATTCTCACAGACAAGCAGGTTATAATATTCGCAGGTGGTGGCGAGTTCGTGTTCGGGATTAAGCAGTTCGCCATATTCCGAGACAATCGCATTGACGAGTTTCCCGTTGTCGGAAGAAATATGCAGTCGGTATTCTTTTTGATTAGAATAGAGTGCTGAATCAAAAGTGATTTTTCCGCCGGATTCTAACCAGGACAGACTTTTACACGCCCCCTTGAGTTCGTTGACCGTGGAGAAACGACAGAGCAAGTCGTGGCTGAACGATTTCTTTGACTTCGAACCATTTGTCTTTGAAACCGACTTATCGGGCGGCGGCTTTACATGAGAAATACTCGCATTGCGTGCAGACAAGCGAATAGTTCGCTTGTTTTCATGGTCGCTGTAAGCCCCGATTTGAACGCCGCCGGAAAAGTTGTGGATTGAATTATGGCTCAACGATTTATTCTTGCTGTCTTCGGTGAGGCTGGAAATATACAACATACACCCGCCGTCCGGGCGCGGAAAAGCCTCGACAAACAATCGTTCGCCGGAAAAATCTACGCCGGAGCTTTTATCGAGTTTCACTGTCCGCAAGACCTGTGAGAGCAATCGCTTAGTGTCGGGGTTTTTGCCGGAAAGGCTTTCGTACTTGATGTCAAGGTCGAACATATCGAGACGGCTTAATGTCAGCTTCAAGGTGTTTTGAGACAAAACGTCAATCTGCATTGGAATTACACTCCTGTTTTCTTGATGATTTCTTTCACTGCTATATCTATATAATACTTATGTTAGGAAAGTCCGAAGTATGGATAAAAAAATATTGGATAAATTCGATTACGGTAACGAAATACCGCTCAAAACAGAGAATCAGGGCGTTTCTGCCAAAGAAAGCCTGTTTAGAAGGGATTTCAACCCGTCGCGAATTTATTTTGAACAGCTCCTGTGTCTTTTACTCCTCGGCGGGATTTCTTTCTGGAACTCCGGGCCGCGAGTAGCTGTGATGGCATTGTTCTCGCTTGTCGGTGCGGTTCTGATGGATATTATCGGGTGCGCACTGTCACGAAAAGTCTACGACCCGCGCGACCTATCAACCCTGACTGCGGGACTCTGCATTGCATTGCTCATGCCCGCAGGGATTGATTACAGCCTGGTTTTGTTCGGTTCGGCATTGACTATCGGGATAAAACACATCTTCGGCGGAAGGAACAACTACATATTCAATCCGACGGCGGCGGCATTTGTGTTCATGCTTTTATGCTACCCCGGGAAAATGCTGTTATTCCCAAAACCGCTTGAACATCTTCCCATATGGGGTGAAATCGTGACGACTTCGCTGTCGAATTCTACCTCAACCGAGTTTGTGAGTACCTTTAATATATTCATGGGGAACTTCACCGGTGCGATGGGAACCGTACATATCCTGGTAATCCTCGTTGCGGGGATTTGCTTGCTGTTTCGCCGTTCGGTCTCGATAACGGTTACGCTGTCGGCGTTTGCGGCAAATATGCTGTTCACGGGAATCAGCGGCGGATTCGAAGACGGGACGGGAATTGTTCGTGCTTTTCTGACGGTCATGGTGTCGGGATATTTCTTGTTCATGTTGATTTTCCTCGCGAATGACCCGCAAACCCTCCCGAAGACATTTCTCGGCAAAATCTATTATGGGGTGCTTTTCGGTGCGATGATAGTGGTTTTCCGGGTTTACGGAAAAGTCGAAGGCGAACCTGCATTCGCGTTGCTTCTGGTGAATACCCTTTCGGAACGTGTGGACACCATGGCACAACGCACCAAATCGGGGGTGAAGCGTTCGCTCGTCTTCGCACAGGCACGGCTGAACTCATATGAGCGGATTCGCGAGAAAGCCGCAACGGTTGACGAATCGACCATACGACCCAACCTTTCGGATACGCAGGAGATTTTTATCGAGCGTCAAAATTATAATATGCCGCCGTTGGATAATAAAATCATTAAAATTAATCGAAAAAAACAGGGATTAATAACACGTCTCAAAGAAAAACTGGGAAGTTTATCGGAAAAACGAAAATTAGCGCAAAAGGACGAGCCGGAAATCTCCGAATTGAACTTTATCGAGAACCTTCGCGAGGGAATGAAAGAGCTTGGCGAAGTTTTCAAAAAGAAAGAGGTTTTTGAGGAAATGTTCACCGAAACCGACGATGTTCAAGAAACCGACACCCAACTCACCCCGCTGGAGCTTATGCTGAAAATCGACGAAAACGACATAGTCGAAATCGAAGATGACGACAGCGAAAAAGAATCCGGCAAGAAAAAGAAGAAAAAGAAAGCTAAGAAGTAAATAGTCGAAAAATCAAGAAAGGACGCGTGTGAAAGGCTGTGTTTTCACCATTCGGCGGTGCGCGGCAAACCACACATATAATATGTGCGATGGAAAAAAGCAAATATAGGCTTTCCGACGGATTAGTCCGTCAGAACATAATCTTAATGAGTGCGACTGCAATCGGCCCGGTGGCGGCGGTTGCCACGAATTATCATAACGCGGTCGCGCTTTCGGTGGGGTTTACGGTAATTGCCTTTATCAGCGTTCTGCTTTGCAGATTCGTCCCGAAAAAGCTTGTCTACACCCTCCGGGTCATAATCTACGCACTGATTGGGGCATTGGCGTTTATTCCCGCTTACATGGTGGTGGAACATCTTTACGGCAAGGGGATGCTCGAAACGCTCGGCGTTTATTTGCCGATTTTGATAGTGAATCCGCTGATTCTCACGAAAACCGAGACGAGGTTCAGTCTGCGACCGTTTCATTTAATGCTGTACGAATTAGCGGGCTACATCACGGGCTTCAACTTTGTTTGCGTCGGAGTAGGTATTATACGGGATTTGGCGGTAAACGGGCGAATCGGCACATTGGAAGTGAATATTGCATTTAGGGTTCCCGCGTTGTCTACCGTTTTCGGCGGATTGGTTTTTATCGGGGTTTCGGCGGGGCTGTTCCGTCACCTTTATAATAAGTCGAAAGAAAGCAAAATCAAGAAAGCGGAAAAAGAACTTCGGCGGCAGAAACTCATGGAGGAGCTAACTTGAAATGGAATATATCGGAAAATTTATAACCGCGGCTTTGTTGGGAATTTTCCTGCAGAACTGCGTTTTCGAGCGGGCGTTGGGGCTGAATATACTGCTGTACGCTTCCCGCAGGAGGTCTAACGTAATCGGTTTTACACTGGGTCTGTGCTATATAATGATGACTTCTTCGGCGTTGTCGTGGTGTCTCGACAACTATTTCGGGGACTCATCATATTATCCCATGTTCGCTCCGGTATTATATGTGTCGGTCATTGGTATAATATACACAGTGAGCCTGATTGCCGTGTGGCGGTATTTCCCGAAGCTGTTCAGGCAAATCAAGAAGTTCGTGCATTTGACGGTGTTTAACTGCGCCGTAATCGGGGCGTTGTTTCTGAACACACAAGCCGGCGAAGATATAATCAGCTATATCGGATACGGATTGGGGACTGCACTGGGATTCTTCATAGCGGGGTCGTTGCTTTACGTCGCACATGAGCGGCTTAATTCGGAATTAGTACCGTCGGTATTCCGCGGAATGCCGATTATGGTGGTCTATATCGGTGTTCTTTCGATGGTTCTGCACGGATTCACCGGGTATGTCGTATAATTGAAACTCTTACATTGAAACTTAAAGGCGGTGATTGTAATATGCCAAAACGGGGGTTGAAAGTCAGGCGTTCAAAAAGTCTGTACAAAAAAAGAAAAAGCGGCTTCCGCAAAGCAGTCGAGACGATGATGTTCTGCGCTTTGCTGGGCGGGCTTGTTTTTGTCGGAATCGTGATTGCGCAGGCATTGTTCAACTACACGCCGCCGAAAGAAGACCCGGTAGATAATCCTGTCACAGACATAAGCAAACCTCCGGACGATGAAACGACCGAACAGCCGGACAGTGATTCCGCATCGGAAGAGCAGCCGCATCTCAACAACGGTGAATTGGCATCAAGCGTATATATTAATCGTGATGCGTTGATTACCGGAGATTCCGGGGCATTGCGCGCTCAATTGCAGTCGGCAAGGGCGAACGGGTTTAGCTCGGTTGTAATCGAAATGAAGGACGATACCGGTCGTGTCTTATACGTGAGTGAGGTTGAAGGGGCAGCGTTCGTCAGCGAATACGTTGAGGCTTTTACACCGATTCTTACCGCTAAACAAATTGCCGATATCTGCGCCGAAGAAGGGGTTGTTCCGGTCGCACGTATCAGCACGCTGAAAGACCATACCGCACCTTCCGGGGTTGTATATTCGGGTTGGCTGGACAATCGACGCGAGAACGGAGGAAAACCCTGGGCGAATCCGTATTCTGAAAGAACCGTCTCATATAACGCGGAAATCACTGCCGAATTATATGCGTCTGGGTTCGAAAATGTGATTTTCGCCAACACTCTCTACCCGGTTTTCGGAAGCTATGACATTCCTTTATTACCCGAACCGGTAACGAATCCCTCAACGAATTTCATAGGTTTGATGAATTTCTTAAACGGGGTTTCGGGCGGTGTTCCCCAAGCGAACACCTTGATTGAGGTCAAAATGAGTGACTTCAGAGGAGATGATTTGAGCGGAAGTGCGACAATCCTGCGAAACGGCGGCGATTCCCTCCATGTGAAAGGAATCACGCTCATTTTCGAACGAGAGTATTTCGATAGATTTTCGGCTACCGAAGACGATGTCGAAAGTGTTGTACGAACCGCATTCGAGACTGTGCGAGGATATTCCGGCGGTCTGGAAATCCTTCCCGTACTGGACGGAGCAGGCATTTCCGACAACGACCGTGAGAGGATTGTCGAGGCGTTCGGCAAAAACGGTTACGAAAATTTCGCGGTTAAAAATTATTAAGTCGCAGGCTACCTGTGATTGAATTCATTCCGGTCTAAATTTAAATAACAATAATGGTTGATTTTTCAAACGAAATAGTGTATACTGTTTTGGTATTATTAAACTGTAGAGGAAATTATAATAAGGAGAAGTTAAAATCAGAATGAAAGCAAAAGTTGCCGAGGTGACGGCTCAATTTGGAGGGTCTATGCGGCCCGGAAAGAGAAGGTTATAATAAATGGATTTTCAAGTTTTACTGGCGGACGCTGCTGAACTTCAGCCGAGTCCTACTGCTGCGCTGTTGCAGTTAGCGTTGCCTTTCGGGTTGATGATTGTGTTGTTCTACTTCATTTTACTCCGCCCGGAGAAAAAGCGCAAAGAAAGAATGACAGAAATGCTCTCGAGTATTCAAATCGCAGACGAAGTGGTGACTTCAGGCGGGATTATCGGACGGGTAATCGATTCCAAGCCCGACTCTGAAGCGATTGTAATCGAAACAGGCGGAGATAAAACGCGGATTCGCGTTTTGAAATCTCATATTATTGAAAATAGGACGGTACATGACGATGTATAAAGCCAAAACAAAACGAATCAAGAAGTTTTTATCCGCATTAGTTGCGGGAACAATGCTGTTCGCTTTGGCGGCATGCGAAGAAGACCCTTCGGTCAGCCCCGAGGCGCAAGGTAACACAAGAGGAACGTCGGGTGCAAGCAAATCGGAAGGCGAATCAAAAGAAATTAATCCCGACAGAATCATCGGCAACGTCGGCGGTGTGGTAAAACTCGAACCCGGAGATAAATACACGGTGATTACGGTTAAGGATTTCGGCGAAATCAAAATCAAACTGTTTCCCGAGGTTGCGCCGATTGCAGTAGCCAACTTCATTAATCTGGCGGAAAGCGGATATTATGAAGGCAAACTCATTCACAGGATTATCCCGAACTTTATGCTTCAAGGCGGCTCACCTTTCGGGGACGGAATGGGCGACCCCAATTACAAGGACTATTTCTCGATTGAACCCTCCGAACACGCTTCGCATATCTACGGTGCACTCGCTATGGCGAATGCGGGGCCGCAGTATAATTCACAGCAGTTCTATATCGTGAACAACAAGAACGGATACACCGGTCTCGACGGCGGTTACACCGTTTTCGGGCAGACGCTTGAAGGTTTCGATGTGGTCGATGCGATTTCATCGGTGAAAACCGGGGCTAATGACCGCCCGACAAAAGAAATCTCAATTGAGAGCGTTACGATTCACACCCATGAATAAAACAAATAAAACAAATAAAACGAGTAAACGTAAACCACTCGCTTTCACCTCCTTGATATTGTGGATATTGTGCGGACTCTTTATGTTGAGCGTGTCCGGTTGTGTCCCGCAGAATCAAGACGGTGATTATACCGAAACCACCGGGGAAATCACGACCGGAGAAATCACAACTGCCGAAACTTCGGCAGTTTCAGCCGTTTCAACCGTTTCAACCGAACGTTACAGCCCTAACGACAGACTGGGCGAAATTATCGGCGAAGAACTCCCTGCACCGGAAATGTTGGAATATACTCCGTATGTTCCGTCAGAACATGGAATGCGCAACATTTCATCGTGGGAACTGTTGAAAGAAATCAAGACCGGCTGGAATCTCGGAAACACGTTTGATGCGCCGAATTCCGAAACAGCATGGGGGAATCCGCAAACAACCTACGAAATGCTCCATGCAGTGAAAGAAACCGGGTTTGATTCAATCAGGATTCCCGTTTCGTGGGGATTTCGCACCGGGGGTGCGCCGGATTATATAATCGAACCTGAGATGCTCGACCGGGTGGAAGAAGTCGTCGGTTATGTCATGTCACTCGATATGTATTGTATCCTCAACACACATCATGAAACGTGGCTGTTACTCGACGAAAAGAACATCGAACAGACGGAAGCACAACTCACGGCAGTCTGGAAGCAAATCAGCGAGAGATTCGCCGATTATAACGAGAAACTGCTTTTCGAGGGAATGAATGAACCGCGAACCATCGGTTCGGACGCGGAATGGCAGGGCGGAACATCCGGCGAACATCGTGCGGTTAATCGTCTGAACAAGGTTTTTGTTGAAACCGTACGTGCTTCCGGCGGACGGAACGCTAATCGGCATCTGTTAGTCCCAACCTATGCGGCGAGCGCGGAGTCGGCGGCAGTCGAAGCACTTTCTCGCGGTTTCTCGACGATTGCAGGCAATGACAACAAGGTAATCGCATCGATTCATGCGTACACCCCGCACAGCTTCGCTTTGAGAGACAAGGGGAGCGCGCAGTGGAATCCTTCCGAAACCCATGACACCGATGAAATCGACTGGGTTTTCGAACGGCTGCAAAGCAGATTCATCGATAAAGGGATTCCGGTAATCCTCGGCGAGACCGGGGCGGTTGACCGCCGCGGAAATCTTCAAGCGCGGGTTGATTGGGCGGGATACTACTTCGGGAAAGCAGCAGAATCGGAAATCCCGTGCTACTGGTGGGATAACGGTCTGTTTTATTCGGACGAACGCCCCGACAGGGAACATTTCGGACTTTTGAATCGGCATTATAACGTGTTTATCTTTCCGGAAATAATCGACGCAATTATGGAAAATCAAACACGAGATTAAAATTAAGGGTTGACTTATCGGATTTTTTGACGTATAATGTTTTGTGAAAATTGCAGTACCAAAGAGCGAGCTTTGCTCGTCCTGCAGAGTAATACAAGAATCATCAAGAAACGGAGTGTAAAAGCAAATTGAAAAATATAAAGAAACCGGTGGTTTTTATAATCGCATTGTCGATTCTGGCGTTCGCTGCCTTGAATCTGTTCGGGGTCTCGACCTATTACGGTGACAACACATCAGTCTGGGTGAAAAGTGTAGAAGACATTCGCTGGGGAATAGACATAAGGGGAGGGGTTGACGTGACCTTCACCCCGCCGGAAGATTATGAAGGTGAAATCACCGAAGAAGACATGATTGCCGCAGAATCAATCATAAAAGTACGTCTGCTTTCGCGGAACATCACCGAACATGAAGTCTATACCGACTATGCCACCCGCCGTATAAACGTGCGGTTCCCGTGGCAAGCATCGGATACGAGTTTCGACCCGGAAAAAGCAGTTGATGAGCTGGGCGAAATGGCGGCATTATCTTTCAGAGAAGGCGACGTTGAACGTGATTTCTTGGGAAATCCCGTCAATCCGGTTGAATATCTGTTTCTGCCGCAGGTTCTCGAAGGCAGAGATGTAAAGCGGGCTTTCGTGGACTATCAAGATGAATACGTAGTGGTACTCGAACTCGAAAGCTCGGGTGAAGCAAAGTTTGCCGAAGCAACGGGAAGACTCGCGCCGCAACAAGGGGTTATTTCAATTTGGATGGACGATGTTTCGTTCTCTGCCCCACAGGTGAGAAGCCAGATTACAGGCGGTGTGGCGACTATTACCGGCGGCGGTAGTGGCGGCTTCGAACTGGAAGAAGCCCGCGACCTGGCGAACAAAATCAACGGCGGTGCTTTGCCTTTCGCACTCAAAACCGACAGTTTCAGCGTGATTAACCCCTCTATGGGGGAAGGTGCGCGGGATGCTATGGTCTATGCGGGAATAATCACCTTCGCTATTATAGCGATAATGATGATTATCCGCTACAAAATCCTCGGCGCGATTGCCGTGGTGGGACTTACGGGGCAACTCTTCGCTATGTTGGCAATTATTTCGGGATTCTTCGGGGAAGCATTCCTGGGCGGTTCGGACAGTTTCACACTGACTATTCCGGGAATTGCGGGGATTATCCTCTCACTCGGAATGGGGGTCGATGCTAATATAATCACATCGGAACGTATAAAAGAAGAACTCCGCTCCGGGAAAACGCTTGACGGTGCTGTACAATCGGGATATAAACGTGCGTTCTCGGCTATCTTCGACGGAAACGTCACGGTTATCATCGTTGCGTTTGTGCTGATGGGGGCTTTCGGTAGCCCGGGCAGTTTCGCCACGACCATTCTTTCGCCGATTTTCTTCGCATTCGGCCCAAGCGCGGAAGGTTCGATTTATGCGTTCGGTTTCACGCTGATTATCGGTTCGGTTCTGAACTTCGTCTTCGGTGTATTCGCTTCAAGACTTATGACCTACTCGGCGGTGAAGTATAAAACACTCCGCAAACCGACTTTATATGGTGCTTACAAGAACGATGAACAAAAACAGAAAGACAAGTCAAAGTCTGTGTTTGATGCCGTTGCCGCACGGAAGAAATTCCTCGTTGCGCCGATTATACTGATTACCCTCGCTGTTTCAATGTCGCTGATTATAAAGTTGCCGGTCGCTATAGAGTTTAGAGGGGGAACAATCCTCAACTACACCTATGAAGGCGAAATTAACACATCGGCGGTTAAGGGAAAGGTCGAAGAACTCAATCGCGGGTTGGTAAACGTCAACACCGGGACTGCAATCGGCGGAACAGATAAGACGATTACGGTTGAATTCTCATCGGCTCAAGGGCTGACTGTTGAGGTTCAGCGCGAACTCACTCAGTCACTTGAAGAGGCATTCCCTGATAACAACCTGAATCTGCTGGGTTCGCAAGACGTGAATCCGCGCATGGGTCACTCATTCTTTATGAAGTGCCTGGTTGCGGTAATATTCTCATTCGTGGTACTGATGGTGTATATCGCATTACGATTCAAGGCGATTAGCGGATGGTCGGCGGGTGCATTCTCACTGTTGACACTCATGATTAACGTACTGATTGTCTTCTCTACGTTCGTGTTTTTCCGATTCCCGATTAACGCCAACTTCATGGCTGTGGTACTGACGATTCTGTGCTACTCGATTAACGATACAATCGTTGTCTTCGACCGAATCCGCGAGAATAAGCAACTCTACGGGAAGAAACTGGGCTACAACGAACTCGTGAATAAAAGCGTAGGGCAATCCTTTGCACGTTCGCTCAACACTTCGATTACTACCTGCACGGCGATGCTCGTAATCAGTGTAATTGCTGTAGTAGCAGGGGTGGGTTCCATGTTGACCTTCGCACTGCCGTTGTTAATCGGACTCATTGCCGGGTTCATAACCTCGCTGTACACGGTAGGCCCATTCTGGGCGGTATGGCAGAACCGTACGAAATCAAAGAAGTAAGAAACCGTATAAAGGGGGTAGAGTCATGGCTAATCAAATGGAAACACGTATTGAAGTAAAAGAAGACTTGTTCGACCTTTATCTGGCAAGGGTCACGGGGGGAGTAGATGTCCTCATTGCAAAAGCGGAAGCAAAAATGGATAAAGAGGATATCGAAGCAGTAAAAAACAGGTTCAAAGAATGGGAAAAAAGCAATAAAATAAAGAGGTCTTAATCATGGCTGATTCATCGGAAATAATCAACAATGACAAGAAGAACCTGTCGAATCTTATGGCAATCGAAGCACTTGGCGGTGATATTAAGGCGGCAATCGCCAGTGCCAAAGCATCCATGAATAAAGAAGACGTAGATGCCGTAACAGCGGAAATCGAAGCGTATAAACGCTCAATCGGTAAGTAGGAGTTGCGCTTCATCTCACTGTAAATCCAACTCCTTGAACCCCAAAAAAGTGGAGAGGTCAGAGTAACCTTTATGAAAATCGGCATTTCTACCGCTTCATTATATCCTTTACACACCGAAGACGCACTGTTAGAAGTCGCGAAACTCGGCGTGAAAAACGTAGAAATCTTCCTCAACAGCGTCAACGAACTGGAGGGGGAGGTTTTTGCGCATATGCAAAACACAATCAGAGAATACGACATGAAACTCGTTGCGGCACACCCGTTTTCGACACCGATGGAAACGCTGTTCCTGTTTTCGTCCTACGACCGTCGTGTGAATGAAATCATGGACTTGTATCGGCATTATTTCGACCTGATTAACCGATTAGGCGGCGAAAACGCACTGTTCGTGATTCACGGCGCAATCAAAAGCGCGAAATGCTCCGACGAGTGCTACATAGAACGTCTCGGCAATTTGATTCAAGCCGGACGGCAACAGAACATCACGGTCATTCAAGAAAACGTCTGCTACTGCAAAAGCGGAAGCGTAGACTTCCTCGAGAAACTGGCATGCACCCTGGGAGACTCAGTCAAATTCACCCTTGATATAAAACAGGCGCGGCGTTCAGGACTTGAACCGTCAGAAATCGTACGAAGACTCAAAGACAAAATCACACACCTTCATTTAAGCGATGCAGATGAAGAACACGACTGTCTCCCGCTCGGCAAAGGCAACTTCGATTTTGCGTTATTCTTCGATGAGCTGAAACAAGTCGAGTTTAAAGGCAGTGCAGTGGTGGAATTATACCGTGATAATTACGGCGAGTATTCGGAATTGTCGGATTCTGTAAATTTTTTGAAGAAATTGTTGGAAAAGCCTTGAAATTCTCTATATATTGTGATATACTTATCGAATAGGGGCTATATGTGTGTTTTGAGCGAGAAATAAAAGGGGGATTATGTATGTTATGTCCGAAATGCAGTCATAATGACAGCAAAGTCGTAGACTCACGTCCTGCTGACAGCAAGATTCGCCGCAGAAGAGAATGTCTCCGTTGTAGCGAGAGATTCACGACGTTTGAAATCATCGAAGATATTCCGGTTATGGTAGCAAAGAAAGACGGCACGATTGAACCGTTCGATAACAGAAAGCTAATCGAGAGAATCTGTCGGGCGACAACCAAACGCCCGGTAAAATTAAAGACCATCGAAAACATAGTTGATGGGATTCAAACGCATTTCAAGAACAACTTGCAACGTGAAGTCACATCCGACAAAATCGGGGAGCTTGTTATGATGAAACTCAAAGAAATCGACCATGTTGCGTACGTGAGATTCGCGAGCGTGTATCGTGAGTTTGCCGATATCGAGAGTTTTGTCGGGTTTATATCCGAACTCCGAAGTGAGGATTTATAGTCCGAAAAAATCAAGAAACACGTAATTTTGTAATAAAATTGTAATTAAATCTCTCTTGACTTTACCCGCATATTATGTTATGATAGTAGCATAAAGGCGGGTAAATCTGGTTTACTTTCACCCGAATCACCCGAACAACACAGAATTTTTTTATTATGAAGGAGAAGATTATGAAAACAAATCACAAAACCGTAATGCGTACACTCATCGCAATTATGACCACCCTCGCCATGATTGCGGGAATGGCAGCCTGCAAAAACAAATCCACCGACGTGGAAGACAACCTGAACAGCGGCGAAAACGTTTCCTATGAAAAAGCCGAACGCGCTTTGCTCAAGAACGGATTGTCGGGTTATTCGACTTTTTCGGGAATGTTAGACAGCTCTGCGGGCGGCAGCGGTGAACTCACGTTCACTTTCACCCCGGAACAGTACATTAACGACCTCCTCGCAAGCTCGGGAATGTCACCCGTAGATTCCCTCAATCCGACTACGCTGAAATTGGGTGCGGTAATTGAATCCGACAGCAAAAGCTACTTGAATCTGGCATATCTGAATGGTTCGAAAGAAGTGCTGTCCCTCGACTACTGGCTCGACGGAAACGACTTGATTATGTCTCTTCCTGCGTTACTCGATAAGTATCTGACCATCAAAGCAGATGATATTTACGGCGATATGGGCATGATGTCAATGATGGACTTTGCTTTGGCTTCGCCCGCGCAAACGATTGACTTCCCGTCGGATGAAGCGTTGCAATCCCTGTCGGATGCCGTTTTCGACAAGTATTTCGAGCTTGTAAGCAAAGCAAGGGTACGTGAAGATGTCGAAATCGAAATGAACGGGGCGAAATTCACCACCGACAGAACAACAATCAACCTAAACGAGAAAAACCTGTCGGAACTTGCATTGGTTTTCTTAAAAGCAGTCCGCTCAAACAAAGAAATCAAGGACTTCATTATTGAAGTTTACAACACCTCTATGCCGTTTTCGGAATTTGACGTTGAGCTTCTCAACGAAATCCTTGACGAAGCAATTGAAGATGGTGAAGAATTCCTCGCCAATTTAGACCGTGAACCCGAAACCATCGCGACCATGGTGGTTTACATCAGCGGTTCTCACATTATCAGACGTGAATTTTCAAACGTGTACGGCGAAGTGAAAATCATCGTTTCCGGCTATGAAACCAAGGACGAATACTTCAGCGAATTCTTGATTGAAGATAACGATGGTAAAAACGGGTATATGCGTTTCAGCAATTCCGGCGAAAAAGACGGAGATTCTTCCACCGGTGTTCTGATTATCGACTTCAATGATATGGATGAAAACGAGAAATGGCGTGAACACTTCACTTTCACTGCCGACTATAAAAACGTAACCGCTACCTCGGGCGATATCAGCATTTCGTTTAAAGGTTCCGACCTTCCCGAAAGTGTAGGCATTGAATTGTCTTACAGAACAGACAGCTTCACCGGTTCACTCACCCTCGGCGGCGTGAAAGTCGGTACTGCGGAACTCATCTGGAAAGACAACTTCAGCGGAAAAGCGAAACCTACAATCAACTCCGGCAACAGCATCGATTTGTTAAACGATGACTCAAGCGATTTAAGCGAAGACCTACTGGCGAATCTCATCAAAATCACCGAAAGTTTCGAGAATGACGGATACGATATTCTGGGGTTGAGCGTGTTCCAAACAATCAGCACCTATCTGGAATTCATGAACGGCGGATACTACAATTCCTGCCCACTCTGCGGTGAAGATTCCGATATCTGCTATTATGACTGCTACGAATACGATTACGATTGTCCGGACTGCGGTCAAGAAGATTGCTACTACGACTGTGGCCCATGCTTCTTCTGCGATAGTATCGATTGTGTAGATTATGAGTGCTTCGAATATTAACGATTAATTATTGCTCCGAAACGGCGGGCGTTATTACAACGCTTCGCCGTTTTCGCAAAATTAAGATTGGATTTTTTCAAAACGTGCAACCTTTTCCGACTTTGAATTGTTTGTATTATATAAGACTCTCGTTGCGGAGCGATATAATCAGTCAGTTTGAAAATGCTTTGCATTTTCATTGCACTTTTGTGTGCAGAAAGGAAATTGTCATGACAGTGAAAAAGTTTCTTAAAATAACCGCGGTAATCATGATTTGCGTCATTGGGTTAGCCGGGTGCGTCAGTTACAACAAAGACGTTACCGAGGGGACTATGGGTCAAGTTGGCGGTGTCAACCCTCCCGCCAACCACGCTGTTGATGGACATTACGACTATGAAATGGGCGACATCTATTACGAAGGGGATGAAGTCCACGGACAGCAAATCAGTTCCATGCCGCATGAACGCAAGGTAATCCGCAACGCCACCCTCACGGTGGAATCACCGAAAGACATTGACGTGTCAGACTTGTACAAGCAAATCATAACGTATTGTGAAACGCTCGGTGGGTACGAGTTCTCCAAAGAGATGAATCAATTTGAAAAATTCTCTACCGTTAATGCAGTCTTGAAAATTCCGCCGAGCTCACTAAACCCATTGCTTGACTACATCGACCAAAACTCAAACATCACACATAAGCGGGTGGATTCGGACGATGTGACGAGTGAGTATTACGACCTAAACACCCGTCTCGAAACTAAACGGCGTTCGCTCGACAGTTACTACACCCTCCTCGAAAAAGCCGACAGCACAAGTGAAATCGTATCGCTTCAACGGACGATTGACAGCATAATCGAGGATATTGAATCGGTCGAAAGCCGCCTGAAAGTCTTAAACTCGTTGGTTGACATGGCAACGGTGAATCTGTTCATTAAACCGGAAAGAGAAGAACCGGTCGCCGAACGCCGCGAAATCGACTGGAACGCACTCAGTGCGGACGACATGGGATACTTCATCAAAACGGGGTTCATCACAGTCGTGAACACGATAGCCTCATTCTTCCAATGGCTTGCAATCGCGCTGATTGTATCATCGCCGGTATTGCTGCCCATTACAATCGTGATTATAATCAAAGTGAGGAAGTATCGTAAAGCCCGAAAAACGCAAGAAAAACCTATCGCAGTCATAGTCGAAAATCCGGAAACACCCGAAGAAAAGGGGAATTGATTTGAATAAATTTATGAAAGTCGCTTTTGATGAAGCGTCGGAAGGTATGAAATTCGGTCATGGCGGGCCGTTTGGTGCGGTAATCGTTCAAAACGGCGAAATCATAGCCTGCGCCCATAATCAGGTACTTCTCACGAATGACCCGACCATGCACGCCGAAGTCGCGGCGATTCGCAAGGCAACGGATAAACTGGGACGGTATTCCCTTCGTGATTGTGAAATCTATTCCACCTGTATGCCCTGCCCTATGTGTTTGAGCGCGATTATCTGGGCAAAAATCCCGAAACTGTACTACGGTTCTTCCGCTGAAGATGCCGCGGATGCCGGGTTCGATGATGATTATATTTACGAATACATTCGCGGCGGATTAGCCGACGAAACCCGCTTAAAGTCAAACGTTCTCGACGCTGAACCCTGCGGTGAGTTATTCGCAGAATGGAAAAAAAATCCGCATAAAAGAATGTATTAAAGCCGCCGTGAGCGAGAGTCCGAACAACTCTAAACGCTTGACGAATAAATTCAAGCGTTTAGCGAATAATAACATCAATCCGGGAAAGAAAGGATTGATGTTATTATGAATAATCAAGAATTTGCGAATAAAAACATCGAATGTTCGGTGACGAACTGTGTGCATCACTGCACTAACGGCGATTACTGCGCACTGAAAAGAATTTCGGTGGGAACCCACGGAAATAAATCAGATACGAGCGACTGCCGCTCGTTCGAGTGTAAGCCGAAAAACTGCTAAACAAAATGAATCGGGATGCTTTTACAGCATCCCGATTCGTTTTTTTCACTAGTCGATTGCAAGATATGCGTCTTTCAAAGGTAAATCGTCCCACGATGTATAGTAATACCCGATATAAACCGTCATGTTTTCAAGCGTGACGAACTCTTCATACCACTGCGCCGCCTTTTCGATTTCGATAACCAGTGTGGTACTCGGCTCCTCCTGTTTAACGGCCTTTTTGGAGTCTTGCGCCCAGTAATACCCTTCATCCACACTCAACCAGATAAACTGAAAGTCATAGAAGTCAGGCTCCGGTAGCTTTTCAAACTCAAGAACCAAGTACTTTGCATTCCTAAAGTCATCGGCAGTAAGGGTAGAAGAACCTTCGGTCGTCCAACCCTTCTGGGTGTGGAAACCGGTACCTGTATTAGCGACCGTGAACTGCCCTAATTCGACCGTTTTAGTAAGACTCTTCGGTTGATTCTCCCCGCCGTTTTCATCTGTTCCGGAATTATCGGAAACGTCGGAAGATTCCGGCGCGGAAGTCACCTCGGGTGCGGAAGTTGTCGTAGCCGCTACAGTTGTATTAACCGGTGCGGAAGTCTGCGGGGCATCGGTTTGATTCTGCGGAGGAGTGGTGCTTGCCGCTTCCGGCGCGGAACCGGAATCACTCCCTACTAAAAGGGCAACGCCCGCAACCATGAATACGAGTGCTACGAATAATGAAAGAAACGTCTTCGCTTTATTGATTTCCATAGAGTTCCCTCCTCTGACTATAGTTATTTTTTAACGAAACCCACCGACTTCAGCGATTCGCGTGAATTTCCCGTTGCCGGGGCTACGGTAAATATCCATAAACCCGTCTTCTGTTTCGACAAAGTAGTACGCATTGGAATTAGTTGCATAAACCATGGAGACTCCATCGGCTACTCTGTTCCGGGTTGCACCGGTAGCGAAGTTCAGCGTTCCGTCACCGCTCGACGATGAATAGTCGGTCATGAAGAATACCGTTCCTTTTCCGGAAGCACTTAAGCTCCTTGAATGTACATCTTCAGCCACCCGCGTTCCTTCACCTTCCGAATCGGTGGTCTTTTTGCGGAAAAGTTCGTCATAAGCATTAACGTAATAGATGTGCCCGCCCTTGCCGATTGCATAATTCTTCACGTTTCTTGCAAGTGTAACCACATCGGCTTCGGGGTTTGAAGCGTTCGCAACGCAAAGTGCGTTACGGTCATTCACATAGAAAAGTTGCTTGCCGTCACTGCTCATCTTGATTTCACTCGCACTCTGTGAGAATCGTTTCCGTTCGAGTTTGCTGTCAAGCAAATAGAGTTCGCCGCTGCCCCAGCCCCCCGTAAGGAACACCTTATTCTTGAAATCTTTAAATCCGTAAATCGTTCCGGATATAGCGGAGTAAGAACTAGCTTCCTGTGCGCCGTCGGGAACGATGAACGTGTTAATCGCCGAATTCGCCACCTGGGAAGGTTCGCCGCCTTTAACGCTGATTCTCGCTATGGATGAACCGCTCGAATTCGTGGTGTTATACACGATTTGGCTGTAATCGCTGTTAAGGAAGTACCCGCCTTCCCCGCCGCTCGTGCAGAGTCTTTGGGCATCGCTCGCCCCTGTACCTTTTTGAACTACAAGGCGATTTTCGGTATCGCGCACTTCAATGTAGTAAATGTAGCTCCCCCCGTTAGAAATCGCTACCGGTATAACGTTCGACTTGAACGACTCTCCCCTTTTACCGCCGGTGCTTATGAAAGCACGGCTCTCGAAATCACCGCCGCCGTAACGATTGTAATAACCATCGACATCTTCAAGATAGAACACCGTTTTCCCATCGGGAGAAATCGTGGTATAACTATTGGAAGCGTAATCGTTAAAGTAAGCATCCGACGTGATTACCGATGAGTTCGTTCCGTCGAACAGATTCAAGTTAGCCACTCCAAGAGAAGAATCATAGTCGGTCCAGTAAATCAATCCCTTGCCGGAATCCGCCAGAATGAAATCGTGTACTTCATCGTGAACTCTAACAGGATTCCCGGAACCGCTCACATAAAAAAGCGTCCCGATGCCTTCTGAATAGTCATAATCTGCCAGAAAAGCCCCTTTAGTACCGTCCATACTTGTTTGGTCTGCTTGATACGGAAGTTTGACTTCGGCTGTCTTTCCGTTGTTGTAAATAATAATGGTGCTGTCATCACCGGGGGCGATTGCCAGGTCTTTCATTTTCGCATAAGGCGAAATGCTCCCGATAATTGTAATTGCAACGGCTGCGGCAGCTGCCAGTAATCCCAACGGAATCACGACTTTAAGTAGCTTTTTGAAATTGAGTGAAGTCTTCTTCGGGGCTTCCGCACTCACCATCGGCGCACCGGGATTCACCATCGGTGCCGCCATGGGTGGGGGCGCAATGGGTGCGGCAGGATTCGCCATGGGTGGAGGTGCAATCGGTGCAGCCATCGGAGTTGCCATGGGCGGAGGCGCAACGGGTGCAGCCATAGGGGTTGCCATCGGAGTCGCCATGGGTGGAGGCGCAATCGGCGCAGCCATCGGAGTTGCCATAGGTGCGGCGGTCGGGTCGGGGAATGCCGAAGGTGCGACCGGATTAGCAATCGGTACGGCAGGCGGCGCAACCGGTGTCGCCATAGGCGGCGGTGCAATCGGTGCGGCGGTAGGTACGGCGGCGGTGACAGGTGTTCCGCAACCCGCACAGAACTTTGTGCCGGGTTCGTTATCGTGACCGCAAGAGGTGCATTTTAACATAATTGGATAACCCTCCTAAAAATAAAAAAATCTTTTTTGCATTATCCTTTATTATAATATAATTTCCCTCAAATTTCAAGCCTTTTTAAAAATTATTTTGAAAACGTTAAGTTGAAACTTTAATTGTCCCCACACCTGATACGGTTTCAATTCACATGAATCGAGGGTGCGTTTCACCCTTTTGAAAACACCGGCATATATTGTAGCTATACTACAACTGAAGCCCACAGAAAGGAGAACAAATCATGGTTTACGAAGAATCAAACGAATTAGGCATGGGAAAAGGCTCATTCAAGCAGGATGTGTTAGCGATGGCAACGGTCAATCGGCAACAATGGCGGGAAGTATACAAGCACGACTACGGGTTTAATCGGGGGACTATTTTCGCCGAATTAGACAAGCCGTGGCTCGGCTATAACACCCGACGCGAAATGAAAGGAGGCAATCGAAAATGAGCGAACGCAGTAAAATGCTTCGGCAGGTGCAGTGCCTGGATTTCGCCCTGTTTGATGCAGCGTTATACCTCGACACCCACCCCGACGATGCAAAGGCGATGAAGTACTACAATCACTACCAAAAGCAGGCGGCGAAAGCACGCAGTGAGTTCGAGGGCAGGCACGGAACACTCACCCATCACACCCATAACAGCGACGGAGATATGGAGCGGTGGAATTGGACCGATTCCCCATGGCCGTGGGAATACAATCATGAGGAAAGGAGATAGGATATGTGGATATATGAGAAAAAATTACAGTTCCCGGTAAACATACGGAAACCCAACCCGACATTCGCGAAAATCGTGATTACGCAGTTAGGCGGCCCTGATGGTGAGCTCGGCGCGGCTAATCGCTACTTAAGTCAAAGATATGTAATGCCCGACAACAAGGTCAAGGGGGTTCTCACCGACATAGGGACAGAAGAACTCGCCCATGCAGAAATGGTGGCGACAATCGTACATCAACTCACCCGCTCGATGACTATGGAAGAAATCAAGAAAGCGGGGTTCGATGCCTACTTCGTAGACCATACAGCAGGGATTTACCCGGTCAGCGCAGGCGGAATCCCGTTCGACGCGACTGCGTTCGCCTCCAAAGGCGACCCGATTACCGACCTGCACGAAGACATGGCGGCGGAACAAAAAGCCCGCACTACTTATGACAATATTCTGCGCCTCATAGACGACCCCGACGTAAGAGAACCCATAAAGTTCTTGCGGCAACGCGAAGTCGTGCATTATCAAAGGTTCGGCGAATCTCTGGGAATCGTTACCGACAAGCTCGACTCAAAAAACTTTTACGCTTTTAATCCGGCGTTTGACAATTAGTTTCCGGGGTCAAATCACTTGCCGACGCAGAAACTCCTGAACACTTCATCAATGATTTGCTCACCGGCACTCTTCCCGGAAAGCCGATACAGGGATTCCAACGTGTTCTCAAGAAGGAATCCCGTGACATCTAACGAAACCTCACCCGACTCCAACCCGGAGACTGCTTCATTCAAGGTGCGTTCAGCTTCTGTGACACAAAACCGTTGCCGTTCATTGGCAATGAACCCCGCCGACAAATCAAGCGAAGCCGTATCAAAAATCTCCCCGATTACCGCCGACAAACCTTCGAGTGAGTCGGCGTTTTTCGCGCTTATCCTCACCACGTTCTTGAAATGCCCCGACAGCACCGCCAAATCTAATGACGAATCAGGCAGGTCGATTTTGTTGACGATACAAACAGCGTTCCTGCCCTTGATTCGCTCAAGCAAAGCGAAATCGTCCTGCTCAAGCGGACGCGAATTGTCAAACACGGCAAGAATCAGCGATGCCTCCTCGATTTGCCGATACATATACTCAATCCCGATTCGTTCTACAACGTCGTCGGTATCACGAATCCCTGCACAGTCACACAACCGCAGAATCACCCCGTCGTTTCCGGGCAGCTTTACCGTTTCTTCAATCACGTCCCTGGTCGTGCCGGGAATATCGGTGACTATACTCCGCTCCCTCCCTGTAAGGAGATTCATCAACGTTGACTTGCCTGCGTTCGGCTTACCGACGATTGCCGTAACAATCCCCTCCCGCAGGGTAGCCGCGACTTCATAACTCTTCAGCAACATCGAAAGCTGTAACCGACAATCCGAAAGCTCCCCTATGTGAGAATCCGCCTCAAAATCGTCGAGGCCTTCTTCCTGATAGTCGAGCCAGGCAGCAATATGCGCCGAAACCGCCAGAATCCGTTCGGAAATCTCGTTGATTTTACGATGTAATGAACCCGACTTCTGCGCGTTGGAGCATATCAGATACTGTTCACTTACCGAATTAATCACGTCAACCACCGACTCTGCCTGAGTAAGCGACATTTTTCCGTTAAGCACCGCACGTTTGGTGAATTCCCCTGCTTCCGCCAAGGATGCACCTGCATTAATACAAGCCGAAAGCACCCGTCTTGCCACGAAAACGCCGCCATGACAGGTAATTTCGGCGACGTTTTCACCGGTATAGCTCTTCGGTGCGCGGAAAACAAGCAGCACGCCGTCATCCAACTCTAAATCGCCGTCGGTGATTTTTCCGTATGAAGCAGTATAACCCGCCATTTGATTGACGGGTCTCTCTTTCGAATTTACGGGTACAAAGACCCGCTCGGCGATTTCAAACGCATCCTCGCCGGAAATCCTAATCACAGCTACACTCCCCGCCGAGTTCGGGGTTGCTATCGCCGCTATTGTATGCAAAATTAATCTCCTTTTATAAATGGGGGATTCTCCTAAAACGTCAAGCTCGCCTGCCAGCGGCAGAGCCGCTACCTGCGAGCTCTTGTTTTGCTCCCCAAACCCCCTGTCGCTTCGCAGGGAAACCCTGCTACCTGCGAACTCTTGTTTAGCTTTAAAACATTAACAATCTGCCCAGTCCCTCATTATGGAGTTCGTACTTCACCGCCGGATTGGCGTTTTGCACCTTAAGGCTTCCGCGTTTCGAACCGCACGCACGCTGACCCGCCTGTAGTGAACCTATTCCCGCTTGATTGATTGACACAACGTCACCGAAGTCAAGCGTAACATTGGGATTAAGCCTTGATGCCCGAAAAATCTCATTCATTAACTGCGAACTCGACCCGTCATTTATTTGCCCCGAAACAAATAAAGTTACTCCTCGGGGGCTTCTGCTTTCTGTTATTTTCATGTTGTATTTCTTTCTATATTTGTTAAGAATGGGGTCTACGCCCCCAAACCCCCTGTCGCTTCGCAGGGAAACCCTGCTACGCTCCCTAAAGAAATGAGGCTTCGACCAAATCGTCAAACCTGACCTCACTCGTCTTCATCTTCGATGAAAACGTTGAGCAGAATAGGTTTTCTCACTAATTCGTCACCGCTTTCTTCCATAAGAAAAGTGCGGGCATTTTTAGGCTTGAACAGCTTCGACTCGGCGAAAGTCTCAATCTCATCAATCGTGACTTTTTTCAGCATTTCCTCCAAAACATCGTTGACTTTATCAATCAGTCTGCCCTGCGCCCCCTCGAAATAAGTCTCACAATCAATATTGTATTCTTCTGCGGGATTTTTACCGCCTACCGCCCGAAGATGAATCCCTGTCCGCAATTCAGACGTATATTCGAGGTAGTCGCACCAAATCTCGTTAATCGCCGAAAGCGCGATTTTTCGTTCCGCTGCGTTCAGTTTCTTCCGTCCGAACTTCTTGACCGCAACCCCGTACTCATCCTCCGAATAACCCTCCCAAATTCCGGGCGGTTCACCGTCAAGATAAGCGAGACGCTTCTTGAATATAATATCACGATGCTTTTCCCCAATCATGGTAAACCGAAGGAGCCGTTTGCGTTCTTCAAGCAAATCGCCCTGTGCGATTCGTTGAATCCGTGCGATTTCCCTCAAAGCGACCTTATTGGTGATTACATCATCGGTGGGTTTGGGATAACGCCATTTCCCGATTAGCCTCTTGAGGTTGTACTTCTGCATGATTTCATCTTCAAGCGAGACGAACAGCATGGTCTCCCCGACATCGCCCTGTCTGCCCGCACGACCGTTGAGCTGGTCGTTCATGCGCGCACTTTCATAAAGTGCCGTCCCGATTATGAGCAATCCGCCCGCCTTGACAACTTCATCTCTGGTAGACTCATCCACACCGCCGAGCTTGATATCAATCCCCCGACCGGACATATTAGTCGAAACCGTGACCGCCCCCGCTTGTCCCGCATTCTTGATGATTTCAGCTTCCATCTCATCGTTTTTCGCATTGAGAACGGTTACTCCCTCTATTCCCGCCTGTGCGAGACGTTCGGCGAGACTTTCGCTCTCCTCAATGGAAGAAGTCCCGACTAAAACAGGCTGCTTCTTGTTGTGGGCTTTCACGATTGCTTTGGTAACAGCTTTCCACTTGTTCTGCAGGTCGTAATAAACCACGGTATCCCGGTCAATCCTCTTGGATTTATTGTGCGGCGAAATAACCTCAACCGTAAGACCGTACAACAATTCAAACTCTTCCGACGATGGGACGGCTGTCCCGGTCATTCCTGCGATTTCGCTGTACTGCCGCGCGAAAAACTGAATCGGAACCACCCCTGTAACCACCCCGCGCTCGGTGACTTTCAACCCGTGTTTCGCCTCCACCGCCGATTGCAATGCGCCCGGCAAAAGTCTGTGCTGTGCGATTCGCCCGGTCAGTGCATCAATCAACTGAATCCGGTCATCTTTAACAACATAATCTTTATTCTCACGAAGATAAAACAGGGCTTTCATACAAGTCTCGATATTACAACGCAGGTCGATGTTTTCCTCGTCGTAGAGATTCTCCATACCGAAATGTTCTTCGGCTTTGTGAACGCCTGCGTCTTTCAAATACACGCTCATCGTTTCGAAATCTATTCCGTAATCACTTTCCTCGAAAGTCTTCACAAAATCGAACACGCGGGTGAAATCGTCATCCACCGACGCATCAACGTCCCCTGCAATAACGAGGGGAATCCGCGCTTCATCAATGAGAATACTGTCGGCTTCATCGAAAATCGCCACATCAAAGGGAATTTCGGGCTTATGCGCCTTTTGTTCATCGTCGAAGACCATGAAATCACGCAAGAAATCGAACCCGCACTCTTTAACAGTACTGTAAATCACGTCGGAGTCGTTGTAAGCCGATTTCCGCTCTTCAAAAGGCGTGGTCTCGGTTATAAGGGAGACCTTCACATCGAGTAGGTCGTACACCGGTTTCATCCAGTTATAGTCCCGCTTGGCGAGGTAATCGTTAAACGTAAACAGGTGGACTTTTCGCCCCTGCATCTTATACAAAAACGCCGCAAAAACAGCCGAAAGCGTCTTACCTTCGCCTGTTTTCATCTCTACCACCCTCTCGGAATAAAGCGACACCGCCGCCACTAACTGTTCGTCAAACGGAATCAGCCCCAACGCCTTTTCGGAAGCGTTGCAGCACGCCGCAAGACAAATCGTCTCCCATCGGGAATAGTCACTCGCAGCGAATTCGGCGGCTTCCTTCTTCAACTCCGACAAATCACGCTCACCAAACTCACGGATTTTAGCAAAATCCACGTTGAAGCTGTTATTCTTCATTTTTATTATCTTCTTTTTCTTCTTCGATTTCGTCAATATCATCGATATCATCGCCGATTACGAAATCAATATCGAACTCGATTTTTTCGCCGCAGTTCGGACAGTTAACCGTACCGCCTTCCAGCATACTCATATCCACCGCGACGGTGTTCTCACAGTTGCGACAGGTGATTTCGTACAGGTCATCGCCGTCGGTTTCATAATCGTCGAAGTCTTCCCCGTAGATTTCCTCTTCCAACTCTTCGACTTGTTCTTCCAAATCACTCAAGACTTCCGCCAACTCATCGAGCTCTTCGTCGATTTCTTCCAACTCTTCCGCGATATCACCCAAAACACCGAGAATCGCGAGGGTGATTTTCCCCTCGTTGGTACTTTCGTCGATTTTCATTCCCTCTGCAAGTCCTTTGATATATGCCACTTTTTCCGAAATAGTCATTTTCTATTCTCCTTTCACCGATTTACTTGTTCGCGCGTTCCATATATTCGCCTGTCCTGGTATCGATTCTGATAATCTCTCCCGGTTCGATGAACAGCGGCACCCTAACTTCCGCCCCTGTCTCGACCGTTGCAGGCTTGAATGCGTTCGTCGCTGTATCCCCTTTGAATCCCGGGTCGGTTTCGGTGATTTCCAACTCAACGAAGTTAGGGGGTTCAACCCCGAAAACCTTCCCTTTATAAGAAAGCACCATACAAGTCATATTTTCTTTCACGAAGCGGAAACTGTCGGTCAAATCGCTCTTGTTCACGGGGACTTGTTCATACGTTTCGTTATCCATGAAGTAATACAAATCTCCGTCAACATAGCTGTAATCCATGTTGCGCCGTTCGATAAAAGCGGTCGGAAACTTAGCCGAAGGGTTGTATGACTTCTCGACTACCCCGCCGTTGAGTACGTTACGGACTTTCGTCCGCACGAATGCCGCGCCTTTTCCGGGTTTAACGTGCTGAAACTCCACCACCTGCATAACGTTTCCGTCTTCTTCAAATGTAACGCCGTTCCTGAAATCTCCTGCTGAAATCATTTCTCTTTTTCCTTTCTAAGCCACTGTGGACTCCCCAAAATTTGTTAAGCGACCTATACCTACCGCCGCTCTTCTTCCCGGGCTTCAACCCCTGTATTAATTTTTAACCCTTTTATTCTATACTATTTTCCCGAAAAATGCAAGCGTTTTGCATAAAATTTCTCAATTCCCGACAAGCCAATCACTTTCGGGTTTAGCAATAAGCCTTGCATTATTATAAGCCATATCCAAAGTCAAACAAGTCTTGCCTGTATAAACACCCTCGACTTTACTGACCGCAAGAGATAAGTCAACCTTTTTCGGGTCGCCCAGACTTATCGGAATCAAAAACTGGATTTTACCGTTAAATAACTGAGGTACAGCCGCCTTATAATTCTCCATAATTCTTACCTTTGCATATTCTAATGCCGCCCCCTGGAACAGCATCGGTAAAATAGGTGAATCCCTGTACACTTCGGGAATCCTCTCTCTGTTTCTTTGGTCATCCAATATATGGGACGTGCTGTATTCTTCAAATCTTCGAGGTTTTTTGTATAATAATCAGGGAGATAAGCGAAATCTGAAAGTTTCATAAGATTTTCCTCCAAATTTATAAATTTTTTTAAAAAAAGCATTGACATTCAATCAAAGAATGAGTATAATACATATGTAGGGTGCTACACAAGCGGCGAACCCTACTATAATTTAAAGCTTGTAACTAGATTTTTAACCTTGGCAATTTGCCAAACAAGAGAACTGCTTTCGGGCGGTTCTCTTGTTTTTAACCCTTTTATTCTATACTATTTTCCCGAAAAATGCAAGCGTTTTGAGTAAAATTTCTCAAATATGAAGCAATGTCTTGGGTGTTTTCGTAAGATTCACGCACCCGTTTTTCGTAACCACCACCATATCCTCTATTCGTACACCGAACTTCCCCGGAATATACACCCCGGGCTCGATGGTCACTACCATGCCCTCCCGCAGGGTCGAATCCTTCTTTGCTTTTATCGACAGCGTGGGCTTTTCATGCACCTCCAGTCCCACCCCATGACCGAGACTGTGTTTGAAAAAAGAATCATATCCCCACGCTTCCAGCGTTGAACGCGCCACGTTATCGAGGAGTTTACCGGTAATGTCGGCACGAACCGCCTTCAAAGCGTCGGTATTCGCCGACCAGACGGCATCGTATACCCGTTTCATCGTTTCGGACGGTTTGCCGATTACCAACGTCCTGGTCATGTCGGAATGATAACCGTCAACAACCGCACCAAAATCGATTATAACGAAATCACCTTGTTCGAGGGGTTTATCGGTAGGGGTCGCATGAGGGACTGCCGAATTCTTCCCCGAAGCAACTATGGTATCGAAGGCAATCCCGTCCGCCCCCAACTCAAGCATATAATAATTCAGAATCGCGGCGATTTGCTTTTCGCTCATTCCCGTTTTCAATTTGCTGTGGAGTTTCCCGAACGCACGTTCCGCAATCCGCTGTGCCGCCTCGATTTTCTTGATTTCGTCGAGAGTTTTTACCGTACGCTTTTTCACAAGAAGCTCGGAAAGGCGTTCAGACGTATCGAACTCAACCTGCGGGAACATTTTCTTGTACCGTTCAAGCCCGGCAATCGTCATAGCCTGATTCTCAAGCGAAACCGTCTCAATCCTGTGCTTTACGAAAATGTATTCCAATTGCTGTTTGAGTCCGTGTTCGGCAATCTCGTCAACCAAAACCACTTTAATAGGGTGAAGTCTTCCGTGGCTGTCAGACAACTCCGAAATGATTTCAGCCGCCCTCTCGTAATAGCGAGAATCCGTCAAGAAATAATCCCTGTCTTTGGTTATGACCACCACACCGTATGACGATTTAAATCCGGTTATATACCGCCGATTCACCTGGGAAGTAAGCAATGCCGCATGACTTGAATCAAGCAGCCAACCGCTGATGAATTCCGTATCTATCATTTGGAAGTCTCCTTGCTATATAATTATTTAATTTTTCGCTCACTACGCGGCGGGACGTGACTTTGTCACGTCCATAGTCGTTTTCAACGACTATAATAATACTCTGCCATCTTTGCGCAATCTTCGGCTTGTGTTCCATCGGATTCACACACGATAAACGGCTGTAATCCCCGGGCGTGCACTTCATCGAGAAACGGCTCATATTCCGGACCGAACCCGCGTTCGGTACCCTCATCGAAGGTCAAGTGCTTTTTTTCGCCGCCGCCGCTTTTGCTTTGCGTGTATTCGATTTTACTGAAATGCACGTGCAGTTTTCTAAGTCGGTCAATGCCGAGCTTGTCCTCGATTGTATCGAAAATCGCCGCATAATCCGCCCGCGACTTAAGCTCGCCGAAAGTCCGTGCGTTCAAATGCCCGAAATCAACACAAGGAAGCATACGTTTATCAAATTCGCATAGTGCAACAACCTCTTCCAACGTGCCTAGCTGATTGCATTTTCCCATCGTTTCCGGGCAGAGTATAATGTCCTCCAAATCCATTTCATCGAGGGCAAAACGTGCTTTTTTAAGGCTCTCCAAAGCTAGGTCGAAGGCTTTTTCGCGCGGAATCTTCGCACATGAACCTGCGTGTATGACTACTCGCTTAGCCCCGATTGCTTCCGCTGCCAACGCCGACTCGACAATCCACCCGATACTCTTATCGCGGGTGGTTTCATCGATACTCGAAAGGGATATATAATACGGCGCGTGAAGCGACAGGTTGATATCTTTTTTAACGAGTTTCGGGAATATTGAACGGGCAATCCCCGAAATGTTTACCCCTTTACCGCACTGAACCTCGAACCCGTTCAGCCCGAATTCGCCCAGATATTCTGCTAATTCATGCGGATAACCCCGCTTTTGATAGCTGTTCGGTCTTCCTGCTGTTGCGAAAATTATCATAAGTTTCTACCCCCCGATTATTGCTTCTCAGCGAAGTCTCTTCTGAAAACAGCACCCTCGATTTTGCGTTTCAGCTTGAAAGTCCATTTATCCTCTAAGTAAAACGGTTCGACTAAAATCGTCTTGATTCCGTAAACATTTCCGCCGAGTATATCGGTGAAAATCTGGTCACCCACCAACGCAATCTGCGATTTCGGGATGTTCATCTTCTCAAGTGCCTTTGTCGCCCTGTGAAGCCCCATCGGGAGTGGTTTACACCCAAAAGCGATAAAATCCAACCCCAGTTCCCGGGCTAACGGTGCGACCCGTTTCTCGGTGTTGTTAGACACAATCATCATCTTCACGCCGAGCCTTCGCATATCGTCCAGCCAATCCGTCACACCGAGTTCGGCGGCGGGGTTGTCGTGCATGGAAAGCGTGTTATCAAGGTCGAGCAACAGCCCGCGAACCCGGAGCTTGTAAAGCAGTTGCTTATCAATTTGCAAAACGTTCTTGAGCCATATAGTGGGTTTAAAGAGCATTTCAGCCTCCAAAATCTATTTCCGGTTAAATTTAGGGGCGACCCCGGTGTTAGCAGGAATCGCCCTTTTCATAAACTATTTGAATTTGCGTTTACGAGCCGCTTCGGACTTTTTCTTACGTTTGACCGAAGGCTTTTCGTAATGTTCACGTTTGCGAACTTCAGCAAGAACGCCGTCTCTCGCGCAGGAACGCTTAAAACGTTTGAGTGCTGTTTCCAGAGACTCATTCTTCCCTATACGAATTTCTGCCAACCTATTTCCCCCCTCGCCAAATTAACTCTTCCCATTATTATACACTGAATTTTTTTCTTTGTCAATAGGTAAATTTAATTTTTTTGATGAATTTTCTAAAAAAGGCTTGACAATCTCTCAATCACACAATCACACTATCCCCAACATCTCCAAAAATCAACCCCCGCTTCTCGTGGAAGCGGGGGTTATGTCAACATTGTGCTATTTTCCCGGGACGTCACCATCCAAGTATCGTTGCCGCAGACGAGCTTAACTTCTGTGTTCGGGAAGGGAACAGGTGGGACCTCGTCGCTATAAACGCTGACTGACGAACAGTTGACAATTGATAGTTAACAGTTGGCAAAAGTCTGAAGTTCATCGATATTGGAGAGAGGTTCTCTCAAAATTGAATAGCGGTTAGTAACAAAGGTTCTGATTAAATAACTTGACTTAATTCTACGTGCAGTATACAGTCTAATAACTGTCAATTATCAATTATCAACTGTCAACTGCCGTTAGGTTAAGCCCTCGACCGATTAGTACTCGCAAGCTAAACGCCTCACGACGCTTACACATTGAGCCTATCAACCTCGTGTTCTACAAGGGGTCTTAACTGATAAACAGTGGGATATCTTATCTTGAGGACGGCTTCACGCTTAGATGCTTTCAGCGTTTATCCGATCCGTACGTAGCTGCCCAGCTGTGCCACTGGCGTGACAACTGGTGCACCAGAGGTACGTCCATCCCGGTCCTCTCGTACTAGGAACAGCTCCTCTCAAATATCCTTCGCCCGCGACAGATAGGGACCGAACTGTCTCACGACGTTCTG
>Ga0099364_10000785_pt1 | contig 53795 bp, 37 predicted proteins | sample TergutTh196P3_FD_73070 | JGI IMG/M metagenome (GOLD analysis project Ga0099364, IMG submission 73070) | Microcerotermes parvus P3 segment gut microbial communities from Pointe-Noire, Republic of the Congo - Th196 P3 | ecosystem: Host-associated > Arthropoda: Insects > Digestive system > Gut ... | reverse complement strand
ATTTTCCATCGAAGGGTAAATATATTTTATGCAATAATCAACTTTGTAGTTATCTGTTTCTTTATCATGAAGCTTATGAAAAGATGTTAGATGGTGAATATGATATAACATTAGATTTATTGATGCAAATAATAGACACCGATGAGGAAACGCCTTACAAGATGAATAGCATCCTATTATTGCCTTATGTATACAGAGCATTGGACTTGGACGCAGATGAATTGATGATGATATATGATGATTTACTTGAGCTTGGAGATGAAGAAATCGGAATAGCGATTCGATATGCTTTGCCACTATTGAATATCCTTTATGAAGATTATGCAGCTGCTGTTTTTAATCTCTCTGCAATCATCGAAAATCCTTATACTGAAGCTGAAGAATTGCTGGCAATCCTCGATCAAGCATGGTGTATCCTGAAATTGATGGATTTGGGGCTACGCAGTATGCCTGAAGGGGCTGTCTTTCAATCAATGACCCACAGAGAATATCGTGAACTGGAAAAAGAGATCTTTGCGAGAGTTTATGGACTGGAAAATAAAGAAGAAGAAACCGAAAAATTGCCTGAGATATATGAATTGTCTTTGCAAAATTTTCCCAATCCCTTTAATCCAGATACGACGATATTGTTTACGATACCCAATGATAGTATAACCAACCTGGAAATATTCAATATCAGAGGGCAAAAGGTTCGAACATTAGTAAATGAATTTTTGCCTAAAGGGCACCATGAAGTTATCTGGAATGGTGAAAATGAATATGGTCTTCCAGTAGCAAGTGGTGTATATTTTTATCGGCTTCAAGCAGATGAACAAAGCCTCACCAGACGGATGGTGTTGTTGAAGTAATTGGGAATGCAGAATAGAGAATTAAGAATTGAGAATAGAGACACCCCGACCAGATATCATTTTCCGCCAGGAAATTAGCTATAAAATGTCATGCTAAATCCCTACAGGACAATAAGATAGGTCTCTAATATTATCTGCCAAGCTATAATTCCTACGGAGTAAAAAAAGACAAGGAATCTACGCTCAGAATGACAAGGTAGCCCGTTCAAAAACAACAATCTCTGTTCAGAATAGCTATGAAAAAAAAATAATAAAAAATCATAAGCTTTTCTAAATATTTAGCAATTTCTCTTGACTTTTTAACCAATTTATTTTTTTTGACACTTCTTAAATAAAAAAGAAAATAAATGGAATAAATTTAATTAGGAGAGAATATGGATGATATTATATATAGAATTCCTCGCACTTTGCCTGTGATACATATCAACAATGTTGTGATGTATCCTCACTTAATGATACCTTTGATTGTTTCAGAGGATGCTCATAAAAGCGTAGTAGAGCATTCATTGGCACACGACAAATTATTGGGATTTTTTCTTTCAAAGGGCATCAAAGAAAATGGAGATGTAGATATTTATGTTTATGGAACAGCGGTTTCAATAGTTCGAATGCTACGAAATCAAGATGGTTCTATCAGTTTATTATTACAAGGAGTATCGCGTATAAGAATAGACAAAATAAGTCAGCATCATCCATTTATGATGGCAGAAATAGTGGAAATAGAGGAGTACACAGATGATACTCCCAAGCTAAGAGCTATCCGAAAGGTAACGACAGAATTGCTGGAAAAAGTGTTATCGGAAAGTTTCGATTTCAATAAAGAATTGATTTTTGGTTTAAAAAGCATAAAACAACATGGGCGAGTGGCTGATATAATTGCTGGTAATTTGCCTTTTTCCTCAGAAGTTAAGCAAGAACTTTTACAAACTTTTGATCTTACAAAAAGATACAATCGATTAAATAAGCATCTAGCCGAACTGATAAAACAAATGAAACTCGAAAGTGCTATCAGAAATAATATAAATCTCGAAATAGATGAAGATCAAAAAAAATATTACCTAAGAGAGCATTTAGAAGCTATCAAAAGAGAACTTGGAGAGGTGGATGAATCTGACCATGAAGTTCAAAACTGGTTTAAAAGAATAAATGCCGCAAAGCTACCAGACTATGTTTATGATGCAGCAAAAGAGGAACTTTCTCGAATATCTATGTTACCACTCTCCTCAAGCGAATATTCAGTCATCAGAAATTATCTTGAATGGATAGTGACAATACCTTGGACAACATACACAAAAGATAGACTTGATTTAAAAAAGATCGAAAAAATCTTAACTACCGATCATTATGGACTAGAAAAAGTCAAAGAAAGGATTTTGGAATTTATAGCAGTAAAAAAGCTAAAAAATAAACTAAAAGGTCCTATACTATGCTTCGTGGGACCTCCAGGCGTGGGAAAAACATCGATGGGGCAATCCATAGCAAAGGCAATGAACAGAAAATTTATAAGGCTTTCATTGGGTGGTATACATGATGAAGCCGAAATCAGAGGACATAGAAGGACATATATAGGCTCTATGCCGGGCAAAATAATCTCAGAAATCAAACGATGTGGCTCTGCTAACCCAATTTTTATGCTTGATGAAATAGATAAAGTAGGAAAAGATTTTCGTGGAGACCCTTCTAGTGCATTACTCGAAGTCCTTGATCCTGAACAAAATCATGCTTTTATGGATAATTATGTAAATCTTGCTTTTGATCTTTCTGAAATTTTCTTTATTACTACTGCAAATTCGCTTGATACAGTTCCACCAGCGCTAAAAGACCGCATGGAAGTGATTGAATTTTCAAGCTATATTGAAGAAGAAAAATTACAGATAGCTAGAAAATATCTTGTTCCCAAAGAAATGGTTAACAACGGAATTTCAATCAATAATATCCAAATATATAACTCTGCTATCACTGAAATCATCAGGTATTATGTTCGAGAAGCAGGTGTTCGAAGCTTGCAAAGAAGCATTGCCTCCATAATGAGAAAAATAGCTCGAAAAGTAGCTGAAGGCAACAAAATTAGAGTAAATGTAACAGACAAAAACACTAAAGATTTTCTCGGAAGAAGAAAATTTCAACATGATTTGGCAGGCCGGCAATCAGAGATAGGAATAGTTACAGGGCTTGCCTGGACATCTTTTGGAGGAGAAATACTTTTCTGTGAGTCAAATAAAATGCTTGGTAAGGGCAATTTAATCCTCACAGGTTTATTAGGTGAAGTTATGCAAGAATCAGCCAAAATAGCACTCAGTTATATAAAGGCGAATTATTCAAGATATGAAATAGAGATGGAGAATTTTGAAAAATATGATATCCATGTTCATTTACCAACTGGCGCAGTTCCCAAAGAAGGTCCCTCAGCAGGCGTAACCCTCACAACATCTATTTTATCACTTCTACTTGGTAAAAGGGTTAAACATGATATAGCAATGACTGGTGAAATAACTCTTTATGGTAAAATACTCCCTGTCGGTGGAATAAAAGAGAAGGTGCTAGCAGCCAAACGAGCAAATATCAGAAAAGTGTTAATACCAGAACAAAATCAAGACAGTTATGATGAGATCCCAGAGGAGATAAAACAAGGTCTGGAAGTGATGTTTTTGAAGCATATAGACGAGGTATTGGAAGAAGTGTTGGAAACGGGATTATAATGCAGATATTAATCATATATATAAAAAAGTTTTTTTTATCCAAACGATTAGAATGGCTAAAATTTGACTCGATATTTATGTATTTAGGAATAATCATATCAGTAGCAGCATTAGTAACTACTTTTATTATTTTTGAAGGATACGAGACAACGATAAAAAATGTCATTTTAGGGGTTAATTCACATGTTTATATATTTCGTCCGGGTATAACTGATTTATCTGAAAGAGATTATAATAGATTAAGTGAATTCCTCTTAGAGCAGCCTGAAGTAAATGTCTTCAATGGAGTATTAATGGGTCAGGCAATAGCCAGTAGAGGTGAGAGAGCAAAAGGAGCAATTTACAAAAGCGTAGACTGGAAAAATCCTGTCCAAGCCTCAATATATCATGATGCAGTAGTAGAAGGGACTTTTGAGCTAATAGAAGAAAATGATGTTGTTATTGGTATATACTTAGCAAGACTTATAGGTGCTAATATAGGAGACGAAATCCAAATTATGAGCACCAGTGCTACAACCAGTGGCATTTCAGGTATGAGTTATAATACGAAACAAATGAAAATAGTAGGCTTATTTAATTCTGGTATGTATGAATATGATAGTCGATATGTCTTTTTGAATGTAGATACAGCAAGAGAATTTGACACCAATAACTCCTTGTATACAATGATCGAAGTCCAATTACATGTAGATTATATAAATTTAGCCAGAGAAATATCTTCAGACTGGGAAAGAGAATGGCTTTTTGAATATCAAATAACATCATGGATACATTTCAATGGTAATTTTTTTTCTATGCTTGCTCTACAAAAATGGGTATTGACTATAGTCATTTCATTTTTAATTGTTGTAGCTAGTTTCAATGTCATTACTACAACTTTTGCTTCCATACAAGAAAAACGAAAAGAAATAGGATTACTAAAAACAATTGGACTTTCTGGGAATAGGATTACATTGATTTTTTTGTCACAAATAAATCTAATATCTTCAGTATGTATATTTCTTGGTATTTTAACGGGAATAGCTTTTGGATATCTATTGAGTTATCAAACATTGATTTCTTTGCGTGGCGAAGTATATTTTCTCGATAGAATATATATTTATGTAGATTTTCTAAAAATGGTGATGATTTATTTCATTGCTTTTGTTATAATAAATCTATCAAGCATTATCCCTCTCAAGCAAATAAGTAAGCTTCGAGAGATAGAAATTTTAAGATATAGAAAATAAAAATTTATCATTTGAGTTCTGGAGGAAAATTGGATACTATCTTTAGATTGGAGCAGATAACAAAATTTTATAAAGATACAAATTATCTTATAAATGTTTTAGAAGAACTGGATTTTTCTATAAAAAAAGCCGATATGATAGCAATCACAGGAAAATCTGGTAGTGGGAAAAGCACCTTGTTGCATATTATGGGCTTGTTAGATATACCAAATTCTGGAAAGATTTTTTTTAATGAAACTGAGATTTCTGCTAAAGACAAAAATATAGAGGCTTTTAGAAATAGAAATATAGGGTTTGTTTTTCAGTTCCATTATTTACTGGCTGATTTTACTGCTCTTGAAAATGTGGCTCTTCCGCTAATGATAGCAGGTAAATCATTTTCTATAGCAAAGAAAAGAGCAAATGAGCTGCTAACTGAACTAGGGATGGCTGGTAGAATTAACCATTTTCCCAACCAGCTCTCAGGAGGAGAACAACAAAGAGTTTCAATAGCGAGAGCCATCATCAACGAACCTCAACTGATAATAGCAGACGAACCAACAGGTAACCTTGACAAAAACCATGCTGACGACATTTTAACTATATTAAAGAAACTAAATGAAGAAAAATTGCAGACAGTTGTCCTGGCAACACACGATCAGGAAATAGCAAAAAGCATGAAAGCCCATTATCATCTTGATAACAATATCTGTAAATTATTGAAAATTGAGTAATAGTATAAAACAGCCATAAGTTATTATGAACGCAGTGAAGAATTTTAAAGACAATACCTTTCATATAAGTTTTCTACCAAATCATTATTCCTCTGGAATATTCAAAGAATAAGAACCAAAATGGAAAGTTGAAACTTATGGCGACAAGGTTGCTGATAAGGGTTTTGACAAGCTTGATCAGGAACAATATTTAATAAAATATACTTCTGATTTTCTTAATCCCCCAGCAACCATCTATTAATCATTCTTGTATTCTGATTTATCCATCTAAGAGCGTTTTCATAAGGCTCAGAGCCTAAAACTTGATTCATTTCCATCAATTGTTCTACATCATTTAGTGTAAACCTTACTTGAGATAAAAAATCAGCTATTAAGGGCATCCTTTCATGAAAATTTGAATTGGTCAACAAAAATGCTTGTTCATAAACTCCCAAAGACCTCCTTGGATCATCTAAAGTTCTGAGATTAAATCTCCTAAAGCTATGATGAGGTCTAATTGATATAAAAGCAAAATTTAAATTATTTCTGACAGAATCATCAACATAAGAAATGATGTTATCCCAAGATGCTTCTTGCAAATTATAATCGTCCAATCCATAATCGGTTATAACATTGCTACCTAAAGGATATATTGCATTCTGATTTTCAGGTATTAGTATAGTATTACGAAATAGATTTGATAAATCTCTTAAATCGTTTATACTGTTGAGATTTGCATATTCAGGAACTACCATATAAAGCCCAAGGCTATCAGTAATCATGCTATGAACCCTAATTTCATAAGGATGCATATCGAGAAAACTTTGATGAGTATGAGGTAACCAACCTGATAGTCCAATATCGAGTTCTCCTTCAGCCAATGCACTAAACAATGTTGTTTCTGGCACTCTATACAACTCCACAATAAGGTTAGGTTGTTGGTCTAAAATACCTTTTAAAACAAAAACAATTGCTTGGTCAAAGCTAAAATCAGTATATCCTATCCGAAGAGTATTTTGCTTTGGAGTTCTGTTGCAAGAGAACACCAAAAACAGCAAAAAAACTAATGGAATAACAATCCATTTTTTCATAGAAAAATCCTTCAAAGAAAACATCAAGTAATTTTCAATAATCTTTACAGAAATAGCGTGATGAGTTTAGGTATAGATATTTTCTTATTTATTTCAATAGGATAGCTCTTCTGACAAAAATCTGTTCAGGAGTGAGCATTCTATAAAAATAGATTCCAGATGCCATTTCGTTACCATTTTCATCAATCCCATTCCAATGAACATTATGTGTTCCAGCTTCCATTACCTCATTGATCAGAGTATTAACCCTTTGTCCTCTAATATTAAAAATAGAGATATTCAGATGAGTTTCATATTTAAGCTCAAATGCAATTGTCGTGCTAGGATTAAAAGGATTTGGAAAATTTCCAATCAACATATGGGTAAGCTGAGAGACAGTATCATAATCAGACGAAGATTTTCTAAAATCATCAAGAAACCTAGCAGTGATAAATCTTCCATCAGTTCTTTCTGTCAATAGTCCAATTAAAGTAATATTCTCAGTGGGAATCGGAGTGCCAAGATAATCAGTTTCAAAGGTAGCTCTGAAATGAATTGTGTGTGTTCCATCAGTGATAGGATAAGTTCTTGCGATGGCAAAATTTCCTTCAGGAGATACAAAACTCACATTTTCCAAAGCAACTAGCCGAGATTCATATTTATCAAAATCTTCAATAAAATTTTGCATTGTGATGACTAAGGGGATGATAGTATTGTCTGTCGAACTTGCTTCCCCAGGGTCAGAAATCGGGGTAAACTGTAGTAAACCACCAAAATTTACTAAATTTCCCATCAAACCAACTATACCATCTCCTATTTTATATTCAGTCTGGATTATTTCTGAAAAATCATCTATCAGAATCCCAGCAGTATCATCCTGAACAAATTTTTGGTTTCTAAATTCTTGGGTAAAAGTAACATGTACTTCACTTTCAACGAAAAACAACAGACCGGTCCCAGCCTCATACTCTCTAAGCTGCTCTAAGGAATGTATAACTATGGGCAATATATACTCTTCTGTCACATCTATTGAAGGGGTCATTCCTTCTTTATATGCTTTGAATCGCAGGGTTGTGTTTTCGTTTATCAAAATAGGCTCTGCATAAAGAGTTCCAGATACATTATCAGGATATTCACCGTTTATGGTGAAATAAATACTCGCGTCCGGTGTTTGAGTGGAAAGTTCTACTTCTATAGGTGTAGTGTAAGTTGTTCCTGCAGGCGAGGCTATAGGAGTCATCACAGCATTTTCATCGATGAAAGAAAGAGTGATATTGTCAAATCTTATTGTTCCCCCAGAGGCATAGTTTGTCCCTACTGGAGCATATTCTGATGTACCACTTTGAAATGCTGTTACAAAGCGAAAAGCAAAGTTTGGATTGTTGTTCACACCAGCTATAGAACTAAAATTTGCAGTTCTATAAAACCATGAATTTGTCTCTGCATACACATACATTCCATCATCAAAGTCGATATCGCCTATCACCCCTGTAGGGAATATCCTTTGGTTGGTAGCATTTGATTCATTTGCTTCAAAATTTAACCAAGTTGCTCCGTCTACAGTGTATTGTAGCCTGAGTCTACTTGATGAAGTAGCACTTTGTCTATTGTTCCATGACAATAGAATGTTTGCATGTTCTTGAGTAGAAACATGAATTCTGATACCCGCAGTTTCGGGGTCAGTTCCTTGAGCTGGATACGAAGCAGTATTCAAAGCCCTTCCACCTTCACCTGAGCCTCCCCAACCAAGCACCCAAGTAGTAGATATACCGCCAATAGTGGTCAATGTCCCCGTTCCAAAAGAGGGATCCATTGTTTCGTCTTCAAAATCATAAATCGTAATTGGTGTTTGTGCACTGAGAGTGATAAACACCATTGTTAAAATGATTAAAAACATTTTTTGTGTCATTTTTTCCTCCAAATTAAACCTTTTTTGCCAAAATAAAAAAATAGTCCTTTTTGACAAGTTTTTTTTAAAATTTTAATATTATTAATACAGACGAGTTAAAAACATTATCATATTGGCAGTCTTTTTTTGATTTTTTTTCAGAGGCAATAAAACCCCTTGTTTTAACAAAAAATCAATAACCCGAACTCTCATTTGCCCACTAGTAAAGCTGTTTTGATATTTTAAACGGCATAAATTTTGCATTTGTTGAGGATAATATGGTTTATTTATATTATGCATTTCTTCATCAAGCTCTTTTCCAAGCATTTTAAGCTCATTAGGAATAGTCGGTAGAATATTCTCAAAATCAGTTTCTGATATATTTGTGATAACCATATTTAAGAAATCCTCAGTTGGGACAGTGTTTATTTTAGAAGTGGGAAAGATATGTTTATACGGAGCTTTTTTTATTTCTTGATTTCCTTTTAAAATACGAGAAGTTTTAGACAATAAAAAACCTTTCTCAAATAAATTTACATATTTGTCGATATTATATGCCTCTTTTTCAAGATTTCCTGATAAAAAGCTAAGAAAAGTATCAAAAAGTAAATCGAGTTGAAAATTTGGTTTTCTGTTTAAATCATCGTATTGGGAAAAAAACTCCCATACTCTGATAGAGTCATCAGGTTCTCCTGAATATAAATCACCAAAATCTTTATATGCTTTTTGGGGGGATTTTTTTCGCTCATCCCAATTCGACTCATGAGTAATATTTTGTGATAAGTGCAAAGAATCTTTTGAAGTGCTATTTACCATTGCAGCAGCAATATAATCACCTCCATCTTTCCTTTTTTCAGTCAATTTGAATAAATCCTTTCTATTATCAACAATGACCAATTTGTGTTTACAACCAAATGTTACTATAGACCAGGTCAAAAAATTTATGTCATTCTCTGGAGTAAAAATTTTGAAAGAATTATTTTGCTTTGTTTTTGATAGGGATATTGTCGACTTATTTTTATTGGTTATAGGTATAGATATTTCTTCTCCATTTTTCCAGTTTTTTATCTCTTTTAATAATAAAGGTATATATAGCTCACAAATAGGTTCAACATATTTGGATAATAGTTCATTTATTGCTATATCTCTATCATCCTTAGTTTCTGTAATAAAGATTTTAGTTAAATATCTATTTCCAGCTACTTTATCCATAAAGCGATTTTCTACTAGATGCCCTATTTCATCTTCGACAAAAGCAGCTGCTACTCCTAATTCTTTGGCTATTTCCATACAAGATTTTGGATTGTAGTATGCAGATAAAGCTATAGACTGAGACAGAATCTTCCTAAAATAGAAAGACATATCAATATTTAAAGGACTTGAAAGCCCAAATTGAATCATTTGAGAAAACTTTATATGTTTTTTTTCATTTCTAGTTATGTATTCATTTGAAATTCCCTTTTTTTTACTCTCTAAAAATCCTTCTTTTATTTGATTCCTTGCTTCAAAAAGATGCCATTTTACTTTTCCTGAGTAAGTATTGAGCTTTTTTGCTATATCGTTGACTTTCATTTTTTGATAATAATACATGACGACAATTTCTCTCTGTAAACTGCTGAGATAACCTATTTCTTTTCTAATTCGTGCATAGTCATCCTCCCTTTCAGGATCACTTTCGTAAAATGTATTCGTGTCGATATCATTGATTGCTTCGCCACTAATTTCTTCATTTACATATCTTGAATAAACATTACTCGCTATTCTATAAATATAACTGTTTATATTGTGTATCTTGTCAGCTTTTAATAGTGCCGTATAGACCTCATAGATAATACGAGAAGCCACTTCTTCGGCTTTATCAATATCCTTTGTTTTAGAAAGTGCGAATCCGTATATCTTTTTCTGATAATCGACGATTATATTATCCACTAAATCTTTATTCATTTAGACTAATTTCCTTGAAAAAAATAGTTATAATGCCTTTTTAAAATAAGTAGAAAAAATGTCAAGCAAATTTTAAGAATGGTGATTTGAAATTTCTATTGACAAATAAGCTAATAAAAACATTTTATGACTTTTATGATAGAATTAAGGAAGTTTAGTTGCGATGAATAATACTATGAAGGCATTATATTTATATGAAATATATGCTTTAATAAAACCTTTTTCTGAACTTGGAACAAAAGAAAAAAGAGATTTCCAGATGTTTCATTCTGAAAATGAAGAAAATGCTCGAGTATACTATGCAAAACTCGGTTCTTTATTAGATTTAGTCAATGATTCTCCAGAACAAATAAATCTTTTAGGCTCCACTTTGAATCATTTTGAAGATATTGAAAGCACCATATTGTCTGGTAAAAATAGGACTTATGAAATGCATGAAATATTTCAAATCAAGCATTTTATTTATTATTATCATATTTTGTGTAATCAGCTTTCAAACAAAGGACTGATTGGCTCTACGGAAAATATTTCAGAGTTATCTCCTAGTCTATTTACTATGAGGAATTTTGGAGATTTGTTTAGCCTCCTCGACTTTGATGGGCAAAATAGTCCCACTTTTTACCTAAGTAATAATTATTCTGAACAATTTAATAATTTAAAGGAAGAGCTTAGAAAAACTCAAGCATATTTTAAAAATATATGGGATGCCTATCTCTCAAAAATCATAGATGAACTCGAATTGTCAAAACTCGAAGAGACAATAGCAGTTTCAAGAGCTAATCAAGCACTTATTAATAAGCTTTTAGAATCAAAATACTTTTATATCTCTGATGAAAATTTTGCTAATCTAACATTGAAAATCAAAAAAGAAGAAGAAATACATTTTTTAGAAGATAAAATCAATCAAATTAATCAAGAGCTTGAAAAAGAAGCTCAAAAAATCAGATTTATGCTTACTGAAAAGATTTTGATGAATAAAAATGATTTATTAAGTGCTTTAAGAGAAATTGGTTTTTTTGATTTACTCCTCGCTAAAGCTGATTTTGGAAGGATTTATGGTTGTGTAATTCCTGATATTAAGAGTAAGGCTGAAGAGAATAATGAAGATGAAAATAAGATTTTTGAGGGGATAAAAACTTATAATATCTTTTTACAAAATGAATTAAATAAATTAAAAATCGATTACCAAAAAATTGATATAAATTTACATAAAAAAGTAAATATCATCACTGGGTCAAATATGGGCGGAAAAACTACTATTTTAAAGACTATAGGGCAAATATCAATGATGGCAAAGTTAGGTTTGCCTATTCCTGCTGAAAAAATTTCTATTAAACTTTTTGACAAAGTGTTTTTTTGTGGGCCTGCCTCCAGTGAAGATAGAGCTGATTTAAGTAGCTTTGGTATTGAAGTATTTACCCTACAAAATGTCATTAAATCAAAAGGCTTTAATCTTTTTTTACTTGATGAATTCGGTCGTGGAACAAATCCAACTGAAGGGCAGGCATTATTCCACTCTGTAATGCACTATTTCTCATTAATGACTGATATCACCATTGTTTCTGCGACTCATTACAATTTGCCTAAAAACCTTTCTCAATGCACTCATTTTCAAATGATCGGACTTCAAGATGGATTTGTAGACGAGCTGAAAACAAATGATAACTTAGATTTAACAGACAAGTTGAAAATTATTAAAAAATATATGAATTATCAGCCTGTAGAAGTTAATGAACATCAAGAAATACCAAAATCAGCATTACATATAGCTGAACTTTTGGGACTAGAAAACGATATAATAGAAATGGCAATAAAAGAAATAAAAACTTTATGAAAATGATATATCGTGTATTTTATTTTATAGAAATTCTTGACAAAAATTGACTATATAGAAATTATTGTCAGATATCAATAAAAATTGAAGGATATTTGTTATAAGAAACGAGGACGGCTATGAAAAACATATTGGTATTGGGTAGTGGCGCAAGAGAGCATGCCATAGCAAGTAAATTTCAAGAAAGTAAAAATGTAGCAAATGTTTATGTAATACCAGGGAACGATGGTATAGACAAGGAATTTGTTACCATGAAAACAAATGATTTTGTTAAGATATATGACTTTATCTTAGCCAATAAAATAGATTTAGTATTTGTTGGAAATGAACAGTTTTTGGCTGATGGGATAGTAAATTTTTTAAACACAAAAGAAGTCAATGTGATAGGTCCCACAATGGAAGCCGCTCAAATAGAGAGTAGCAAAGTATTTTCAAAATACTTAATGAAACAGGGAAATATTCCTACTGCTAAATATCAAAATTTTCAATGTGCCGATAAAGCAACTGAATATATACAAGATATAGGATTTCCCATTGTTATCAAAGCAAGCGGTTTGGCAGCTGGTAAAGGAGTATTGATAGCTCAAGATATACATGAAGCCACACATTTCATACAGGACATTTTATGCGGTGATAAATTTGGTTCTGCAGGTGAAGAAATCGTAATAGAAGAATATTTGCAAGGTGAGGAAGTCTCTGTTTTTGCTTTTTGTGACGGAGAAAATTTTGTCTCCACGATTTTTTCCCAAGACCATAAAACAGCTTTTGATGATGATAAAGGTTTGAACACAGGCGGAATGGGAGCCTATGCTCCAGTAGATAAATATTCTTATTTAAAAGATGATGTTGATAGGCTGGTCTTTGAGCCTATTTTACGGGAAATGAAAAAAGAGGGATGTCCCTTTGTCGGAGTTTTATATGCAGGTCTAATGATAAATCGAAATATCAATGTGATAGAATTTAATTGTCGTTTTGGAGACCCTGAAGCGCAAGTGATATTACCACTTTTAGAAAATGATTTATACGAGATTTGTGAAGCTATCATTGAAAAAAGGGTTCATGAAATAAAATTGAAATGGAAGGATCAATACGCAGTTGCTGTAGTGTTAGCTTCTATAGGTTATCCTGAAAAATTTGAAAAGGATTATAGCATATTTATTGATTTTGAATTATTGAGAGATGAAAATTTGAAAATCTTTTTTTCTGGTGTAGAAGCGGTAGAAAGTAAAATCCGTATACCTGAAAAAATGAATGATATGCTATTATTACCCAGTCTCCAAACTACTAATAGCCCTAAAAACCCTATTCCAGTAATAAGATGGGGGCGGGAAGGAAATTATCATTTCCTTACTCGTGCTGGAGGTTATATTCATTTCAGAAATAATGGCGGAAGAGTGATGAGTATTGTAGCTCTTGATGATACTCTTGAGGAAGCAATTCAATATGTATACACAAAGATTGATCTAGTTAAATCGGAAATATTGAGATATAGAAGTGATATCGGCCGTAAAGGATTAGTGATTTGAGATTATAAATCACAACTGACCGATTAATTTGTTTTTTGTTTATGTAACTATTGAAATAATAATGTTTTATGAACATATTTATCGATAGGGGGTAGGTTTTGTCCTAAGCCTCGTAAATTTATGAAAGGGGATACATTTTTGACTAAAATTGATTTAAACTAGCTATAATGGAGAAATATGGAGTTAGTATTTCAAGATTTTGTGAATTAGGTGATTTTTTTTATAAAATAGATTTTAGTCGGCTCGTAGGGAACGCATGTATGCGTTCCGCCTCTCAGTAATGAAAAATAAATTGTGGATAGCTTATGGATAAGTGAAAAAATTCACTTCTGTATCTCTCTATTTTTCAATATTATATCTGCAACTCTCTTTCCCCTCCTGTATGCTTCCCCTATCGCTCTCATGTAATATGTTGAAAATAAAAGAGTTATAGTGTAGGGAACGGATGTATCCGTTCCGCCTTATGAGTTATTTTTTCAAAAAGAGATCTTTTCGCAAGAAAAAAATGATTTAAAGATTATGTAAAATTATTTTTGAAAAGACTCTTGAAAAAATGATAGATATTTATTGAGGAACAAATAAGAAAATGACCTAAATTTTAGTCGGTCATTAGTGTTAAATTATATCAATTTGATATAAATTACTATATCAAATTGATATAGTTTTGAAAATTTATAAAACACAATCCATTTCTTATACCATCATATCTATATATTTTAAGTATAGTTAAAAAAATTTACCCAAAAATTAATTACATTGGAATACTTTTTGCTTATTATTGTTTATAATAAAGAAATAAATTTCAACAAGGAGATTAAAGCATGAATACAAAAAAAATAACAACCTTAATATTACTCTTATATTCTTTGTTTTCATTATTAAATGCTCAGACCTACCAAGAATACAATCCCAATAGTGAGCGATTTAGGATTATCGCACTGGAAATGGCTAAAATTCGTCTTGAGTATTCAGAGCAGCAATGGCGAAATGCACGAGAGTTATTTGAACAAAATTTGATTTCTCAAAATGATTTTCATCAGTATGAGTTGCAATACAAATCTGATAGGTTAAACTTTGATATGTATATGCTTAGCGTGATTTTTGACAATCCTTATATCAACATCGTTCAAGCAGACAAAATCAGAGATATTAATGGAGAAGTCTTTGTAGAACTAATCATAAAGAACACTTCAGGTGGCAATTATGGATTAGAAGAGTCTCTCATGGAGGACATTGCAGGCACAAATCTTTCTATCACTGGTATGTATAATCTTTATATATCTATAAAAGATATGAACCGCACAATCATCTCCCAACCTTATGAATATCATATCACAAGGCTAAATTTTGAAGAGGAATATTCAATAAGATTCAGACTCTTGAAAGATGTCGAAAGTGCTATAGTATCAACAAATTATGGTGATAGAGTTGCGGAAAAGCAGATATATTTTACTCGTAGACAAGATAGAAGCCTCATCACTGTCATTCCAGATATCTATGCTCAGGAAATTGAAACAGGGCAAATGGCTACTTTTAGGCTTTCTATGGAGTATTTCGGTGACATTAGGCAGAGCTTTACTGCTGAAATGGAAGGTCTCCCTGAAATATTTACATGGGATGTATTTTCTACTCAGTCAAATGTTACTATGTCCAGACTCGTTTTTTCACCTGCTGAAACAAGGCAAAATTATGGGCTTAGAATAAGAGTTCCAGAACGAGTAGGAAACAATGTCGAGTTTGATGTCCCGATAGAGTTCAATATGCTCTTGAAAAACGCTCAAAATGAAGTAGCAGGAATTGCAGAACTACAGATAGTTCCAACTGGTAGGGTTAGTATGCGGTTGATAGTGAATAACCTCTATTGGAAAGGAAATGATACTCAAGAAATCGTATTCTCGCAGATAAGGCTCGAAAACGAAGGGATGAGACCTATCACCAATGTTTCCGCAGAAATCTTTCTACCTGCAAATTGGGAATACGAAATCACTCCGCAACGAATAGAAATACTCAACCCAGGAGAGAGAATCCCGATAGAAATAAAAATCAAGATGCCGAGCAATGTTCTACCCGGCATATATCAGCTCAGATACAGAATGATAGGCAATAGCGTCAATCGCAATCTCCAGACTTCAGAGATAGAATTTCGAGCAGAAGTGGTTAAAAAGACAAATGTCTTAGTGATATTGTTTTCTGTGGTGTTGAGTCTGGCAGTGATAGTCGGAGCGATAGTGTTTATAATTAAAATTTCTAAAAATTGAGAGATAAAATGAGAAAGCAGAGGATTTTAACACAGAGAAGACAGAGAAGTCACAGGGAACACAGAGTATATTTTTTATATATAGTAATAATTCATACTCTGTGCTCTCTGTGTCTTCTCAAAAAATCTCTGTGTTAAATAAGAAAAAAAACTCAAAAACTCTGTGTTAAAAAGAAAAAATAAAGGAGTAAATCATGTTAAAAATCGTAGAATTATGTAAGACTTATGAAGATGGAATACTTGCCTTGCACAATGTCTGTATTGACATCGTCAAAGGTCAGATATTCGCCCTGCTTGGTGCAAATGGTGCAGGCAAATCCACAACTATCAATATTATCTGTGGATTTATCCCTGCAAGTGATGGAGATATTTGGGTTGATGATATATCGCTCAAAGACAATCCTCGTCTAATGCGTAGTAAAATAGCCTATTTGTCAGAAAATGTAATGCTTTATGACAATTTTACTGGTTATCAAAATTTAAAATTCTTTGCTGATATATCCCATTCTGAAAAAAGAAAATTAGAAAAGGGAAATATCAGTGAAAACATGGAAAAATCTTTATCCCAAAAAGAATATCTCACCCAAATCCTTCGTGATGTAGGTTTACAAGACGATTTTATCCATGTTAATATTTCGAAATATTCCAAAGGTATGCGTCAAAAAGTGGGTATAGCTATCGCACTAGTCAAAGATGCTCCACTGTTGTTGCTTGATGAACCTTTCAGTGGTCTGGATCCTAAAGCAGCTTATGATTTTCAAAAGCTATTATACAAACTCCGCAATGAAGGGAAGACGATTCTGATGTCTACTCACGACATCTTCAGAGCGAAGGAAATGGCTGATATAATTTGCATCATGAAAGAAGGTGAGGTGGTGATGACAAAAACCAGAGATGAATTGGAAAGCGAAGATTTGAATAAAATATATCTTGATTATATCGAGGGTAGAGTAGCTCCAATGCCTTTAAATATGCCATCTATATCAAATTTTGTTGTTAGATGAGAGAGAGTTACTTATGCTAAAATCATTATTGGAACACGAATTAAATAATCTTTTAAAGAGTAAACGCATCTATACTACGGTGATAATGTTTCTTTTGCTCTTTGTGTCGATATTTGTCGTTAGGGTCATCGACTATCAAAAGCAGGTCAATCAATACATAGATGATGTGTTACAAAATGAAGAAGGCTTGCGCTCTGCTGAAAACTACAGCTTTATCAATCCGAGAGCTATACAGCAACCTATTGTTTTTTCTATTTACAACGATGGTTTCAAGATACCGCGTGTATTAAATATCCAGTATTATGAACCTATCATTTATGCTGAGTCGCTCAATGAAGAGGATAATATTTTTTTCATAGATAATAATCAGCTCGACATCACTTTTCTCATTACTTTCTTTCTATCTTTGTTTATTTTGCTCATTTCTTATGATAGTGTCAATGGTGAAAAGCGAGTCGGCACACTGCGGATATTGATGACTTACCCTCTCAAAAGGCAGACCTTTATCCTCAAAAAGATGTTTGGTGTATTTTTCTTTGTAGCTATCACTTTTACGATACCTTATGTCATTAGTTTTGTGAGCATTATCTATATGTTTGTCAATATACTTTCTATAAATTTCTTACTTAGTGCTTTTTTTTACTGGCTCCTCACTATGCTTTTTATACTTTTTTTTAGCTTATTGGGTATTTTTATCTCATGCTGCTCTACAAATCCCAATAGATCGCTGGTCTATTCGCTCCTCGTCTGGATTTTGTTTAGAATTGTCTTGCCTATCAGTTGGGACTATATCATCTATCCGAGACTTTACGATGAGCAAGTGCTTCATTTGAGAACAATTCAAGGTGACAAGCAATATGAGAAAACTCGAGTCGAATTTGATGTTAATCCCCACTGGAGTGGAAATTTTATCCAGTATAGTGGTGAGGGATTTTATAATAGCTGGGTTTTTGCCTTCAAAGAAACAATGGATGGTCGCGATCAGCTACTCAGGTATATGTATGATGAGGTCTATCCTCTGACTTTTGAAGTAGAGCAGGCAAGGGACGATGTCATCAGATATCTAATAAACACTGAAAATGTAAAAAATTGGGTGTTTTTCTTCAATCCTATCGTATTATTTAACAATCTTAGTATGAAAATCACAGGTAATTCACGCGGTGATTATCTGAGGTTTTTACATTCTGCAAGGGAACTGCGAAACGAGCTAGTCAGTCTGGGTATCGAAGAAGGCTGGCTTTTGGACTATCGTTTTAATGCTTATGTGCCTGAAAAATACAATGTCCTTGATTATGATGTTTTATACGAGCAAGTCGAGGGAGATTATGAAAGAATGGGTGAATTTGTCCATGAGTTTATTGGAGATGATAGGTATGAGATGAGACTGCCCGTCTTTCGTAGGTATGAACAGCCGATATATAGCTTTGGCGAGATATTTGAGAGGATATTTGTGTATCTGGTGCTGTTTGTGGTGAGTATTGTGGTACTATGGGTGATGACATGGCGGAAGTTTTTGAAATACGACGTGAGATGAGAGAGTTTTTTTTAACACAGAGAAGACAGAGAAGTCACAGAGCACACAGAGAAAAGTTCTCTGTGTGCTCTGTGTCTTCTCTCAAAAACTCTGTGTTAAAAAAGAAAAAAAGGAGTTATTTATGAACCAAATTATTTTAATGAAGGACATCAGATTGATGCTCAAAGACCTAAAATTTCAGATATTCTTTCTGATATTGGTCGCTTTATTTATACTATCGGCTATCAGTAGTGCCGTGACCTATCATAGTCATAACGATGAATACCAAGCCGATTTAAACAGATTCAACGAGCTTGTATCCAATGAAAACTATACTAAACTTGCCAATTTAATCAATCATCGGAGACTAAATGTATTAAGTCAACCCTCGCCTGCTATCTTATTTAGTAGCTACTCCTCATTTCCAGACAAGATAAATAGTCGGGTGATATTTTATTCTCCGACATTAGATAAATACGGACAATCAGGAAACGGTGTCTTTCGTCTGAACTGGTTTTTCATACTCGGTATTTTGACAGGTTTCATCATGCTGGTGATGAGTTTTGAGACTATATCTCAGGAGAAGCGGTCTGGGACATTGCGACTCATGTCTGTATATGGGTTCAAAAGACAAAAGATACTCTGGATAAAGTATATCAGTTATATGTTGCTTTATCTCATCATCATAATCCCACCTGCCCTTGCATCGATGATACTTTTCTTTGCTCTGACAGGGACTTGGTCTGCGGTCTTTATGTGGAAATTTCTTTTGATACTACTGATTTCTATTCCCTTTGCGTCGTTCTTTGTCTGGCTGGGAATTTTTATCTCAATGGGAAAAAACTACCGCAACGCAATCGTGATGATAGTCTTTATCTGGTTGTTTTTTGTCATAATAGTTCCGCAGTCTGCGAGTATCTTTGGTAAACAGCTTTCCCCGATAAAAACAACGACAGAATATAGACAAGCGAGAAGTAGTGCATTTTGGGATGAGTTTCAAGCCTGGAATGAAAGAGAAGATGATCGTGCTGGCTCAAATACCCCAGAAAATCTGGAAATCAGAGCTGCTGCTTATCATACAAGTGAAGAAAAACGAGATGTAGTGGTGCAAAAAGAGGTGGAGGATTACATGCGTCAGACGATGATGATACAAAAGATAGCCAGCATTTCACCATTTGCTCAGTTTGAGATGATTTCTGAGATTGTTTTTGACAAAGGTTTATATATGCTTAACTATATGCAAGACACGACTAAACGCTCTGTAAACCAGATCACAAACCTGATGATAGAGCAGGACAGCCGTGATGAAAACTCAATGCATCTGTTTTATGGCTGGGCAGAGATGGATTCGAATGTGTTATCATTTTTTTATGGGAGTGATAAGGTTGCTTTTTCTCATGAATTGTTTGAACAACCGAATCTTCTCTTTGTAACGGAGATAGAGACGGATGATGCGTGGGGAAAAATGGTGAAGATAATGATGAGACTGCTGCCGATATTGATATTGAATCTGGTGTTGATGGCGGGAGCGGTGGTTAAATTTGAGCGGCTGGATATCAGGTGAGAAAACAGAGGATTTTTAACACAGAGAAGACAGAGAAGTCACAGAGGACACAGAGTTCACAGAGTATGTATTTTATAAATAAATTATCATTCATTCTCTGTGTGCTCTGTGTCTTCTCTCAAAATCTCTGTGTTAAAAGAAAAAAGGACTAAATAATGTTTACAAAATTGTTAAACCACGAAATACTCAATTTATTAAAGAGCCGTCGCGTCTATCTGACCGTGATTATGTTTCTCTTGCTTTTTACGACTGTCTTTGTCGTGAGGGTGCTTGACTATCAAAAGCAGGTCAATCAATATATCGAGGATGTCAAAGTCAATGATGAAGCGATGGCAAACATTGAAAACTATAGCCATATCACACCGAGGGCTATTCAAGAGCCTATCCTCTTTTCTATTTATAATGAGGGCTATCGGATACAGAGGGTAATAAATATCAAGTTTTACGAGGCTATCATTGAGACAACATCAATCAATGCAGAAAGAAATATGCTGTTTTTTCCAGATACAGAGCTGGATATTACTTTTCTTATCACATTCTTTTTGTCGTTGTTTATACTCTTGATATCTTACGATAGTGTCAATGGTGAAAAGCAGGTAGGGACATTGCGACTCTTGATGACTTATCCGCTCAAAAGGCAGAGCTTTATCCTCAAAAAGATGCTCGGTGTTTTTATCTTTGTCGCTTTTGTCTTTACAATGCCTTATTTTCTAAGTATCATTAGTCTCATGGTCATTTATGCCAATCTGCTCACGATAAATTTCTTTATCAGTGCTTTCTTTTATTGGTTTTTGACTATATTTTTTATCCTCTTTTTTAGTTTGCTGGGTATTTTCCTTTCGACCTGTTCCAAAAGTCCCAATCAATCTCTTGTTTATGCTATTTTGACATGGATGGTGCTTTGTATTATCATACCTATTAGCTGGGATTATATCATTTCACCGAGCTTGTCAAACGAAAGGATACATCAAGCGACTCAAAACTATCATACCTATACTACACAAGCCAAAAGAGCTATAGAGCATGACCTCCCCGATGATGCCAATCTGCGTTTAGTTCCAATGGGTATTTGGACTTCTTCTGCTGGTATAGAAAATGATGGTATTCATGAAATGAGTCTTTGGGGGTATGATGAAACTTACGAGCAAAGTTCTCGTTTTCAGAGTCATCTTTATGAAAATTACTACCCTTTGATAAGGGCAAGTGAACAGGCTTATGATGATGTTTATAGGGTGCGTATTAATACAGAAAATATGATGAATAGGGTGTTTTTCTTTAATCCTATTGTAATCTTTCACAATCTCAGTATGAAAATAGCGGGAAATTCGAGAGTTGACCACCTTGTCTTTTTACATACGGCGAGAGAATTGAGAGACGACCTTGTGAATCTCGGTGCTACTGAAGGTTGGCTCTTTGATTATCGATTTTATGCTCATTTTAAGGAGGAATACAATCTTGGCTCAAGAGAGGAAATGCTGGCAAGATTTGATGGAGATAGAGAACTTGTATGGGAATATGTGAATGATATCGAAGAAAATGCCGAAATGTATGAAATGGAAGTGCCTGTATTTAGGAAATATGAGCAGCCGCATTTTACGCTGGCGATGATGATACCGCGTATTTTTGAGAGCATGGTGCTGTTTGTAGGGAGTATTGTGGGGTTGTGGGTGGTGATCTGGTGGCGGTTTTTGGGATACGATGTGCGGTAGGAGAGAGAAAATGAGAAAACAGAGGATTTTTAACACAGAGAAGACAGAGAAGTCACAGAGAACACAGAGATTTTTTAACACAGAGGATTAAAGAGAGGACACAGAGTTCACAGAGTATGTATTTTAATTAATTAATATTTCATTCTCTGTGCATTCTGTGAACTCACAAAAACTCTGTGTTAAAAGAAAAAAACTCTCAAAAAACTCTATGTTAAAAGAAAGAAAAAAAGGAGTTATTTATGAACCAAATTATTTTAGTGAAAGACATCAGATTGATGTTCAAAGACCTAAAATTTCAGATATTTTTTCTGATACTGGTCGTACTTTTTATCCTATCGGCTATCAGTAGTTCCGTCTCATTTATCAGCAAGCAAAAGTCCTTTCAAAATGAGAGAAATCGCTTTAATGATTTAGTCGCAGATGGACAGCATATACAATTGATACAGTTATTACAAAACAGGATGCTTATGGTCGCAAGTCCACCCTCACCTGCGGTATTATTTTCAGAGTATGATAACTATCCAGACATTATCAATACGGGCATAATGTTTTATGAACCTGAGTTTAGTAATAACAATATCGGTTTGCGGAGGATGTTTCGTCTAAATTGGTTATTTATTCTCGGTATGATTATGGGTTTGATGATGCTCATTATGAGTTTTGAGGCAATCTCACAAGAAAAGAGAGCAGGGACATTGCGTCTCTTGACTATCAATGGTGTCAAAAGGCAATCTATCATCTGGCACAAGTATATTAGCTATTTGATACTCTACTTGATAGTCATTATTCCAGCCTCAATGACATCTATGATTTTGTTTTTTGCTTTGACTGGGACTTGGTCTATGACATTTATGCTGAAATTCCTTTTAATAATCTTGATTTCTATACCATTTGCTTCGTTTTTTGTCTGGCTGGGTATATTTATTTCTATGTCAAAAAATCACAGGAATACAATAGTGATGGTAATGTTTATCTGGGCGTTTTTTGTGGTTATTGTTCCGCAAGCAGCTATTATCATTGCAAAACAAGTTTCCTCAATAAAGACGGTCATTGAGTATAGAGAAATCAGAGAGCAAGCAAGGTATGATGAAATGATGAGACAAGCTGAAGAGGAAAATGATATAATGTCATTGTCTTTTGAAGACTTTTTTGCCTTGCTCGCCTCAAACATCAATGTAGCCGATGAGAAAAAAAATCAAGCTCTTCAGAGAGAAATTGAGGAAAATATGCGTCAAACAAGGATGATAAGAGGGATAGCTGGCATTTCACCTTTTATGCAGTTTGTTAATATTTCAGAAATTGTTTTTGATAAAGGATTTTATCTACTAAACTTCCAACAAGAAACGACAAAACAAGCTATCAACCAAATCAAAAACCTCATGATAGAGCAGGACAGCAGAGATGAAACCTCTCATAATCTGCTTTATTCTTATGCTTATGTGCAGAGATTGGTTTTTAATCGCAGGGGAGAAACACCTTTTTCAGAGGAATTGTTTGAGCATCCGCATCTGCTCTTTGTAACGGAGATAGAGACGGATGATGTCCCCAGCAAAATTATGGAAATATTGATGAAGCTGATACCTATCTTGGTGTTGAATCTGGTATTGATGGTGGGGGCGGTGGGGAAATTTGAACGATTGGATATTAGGTGAGAGAATGTGAGAAAACAGAGGATTTTTAACACAGAGAAGACAGAGAAGTCACAGAGCACACAGAAAGTTCTCTGTGCACTCTGTGAACTCCCAAAATCTCTGTGTTAAAAGAAAAAACTCTCAAAATCTCTCTGTAAAAAATAAAAAAATATAAAGGAGCAAAATATGTTAAAAATTACTGATCTTAGCAAGCGTTACGAAGATGGCAACCTTGCTCTCGACAACCTTTGTCTTGAAATAAGACGAGGTAAAATTTTCACTTTACTAGGTGCAAATGGTGCAGGGAAATCCACTGCAATCAACATCATCTGTGGATTTATACCCCCTACCGGTGGTGATGTTTGGGTTGATGAGATTTCTCTTAGCGAAAACCCACTTTTACTAAGATGTAAAATAGCCTATTTGTCAGAAAATGTAATGCTTTATGATAACTTTACAGGTTATCAAAATTTAAAATTCTTTGCTGATATTAGCAAAATTCCTGCCACAAAAGGAAATAAAGCTACCAATCCAGCTATGAAATTCAATCTCATCAAAGTTCTACGCGATGTTGGTTTACAAGACGAGTTTATCCATGAGAATATCTCGAAATATTCCAAAGGAATGAGACAAAAAATTGGTATTGCTATCGCTCTTGTCAAAGATGCACCTATGTTGTTGCTTGATGAACCTTTTAGTGGGCTTGATCCAAAAGCCTCACACGATTTTCAGGCATTACTTTACAAACTCAGAAATGACGGTAAAACTATCCTGATGTCCACTCATGACATCTTCAGAGCAAAAGAAATGGCTGATGTAGTAGGTATCATGCAAGGTGGTAAATTGGTGATGACCAAGACACGCACAGAGCTGGAAAGTGAGGACTTGAATAGGATTTATCTCGACTATATTGAAGAGAGAGTGGTAATGGAGAATGAAGAATAGAAAATGGAAAAAAACATTATCCATGATCTATTTATAAAGGAGAAACTATGCTAATACCCCTATTAGAACACGAATTACAAAACCTATTAAAGAGCAGACGCATCTATCTCACTGTGACGATGTTTCTATTGCTCTTTGCAACTGTTTTTATAGTCCGAGCTATAGACTTTCAAAAACAGATCAATCAATATAACGATGATGTCATGCTCAATGATAAAGACCTGCGAGAAGCGACTAATTACAGTCAAATCAAGCCGAGAGCTATTCAAAAGCCTATCATCTTTTCGATTTTCAATGAAGGTTTTAAGATACCGCGTGTAATCACGATACAGTATTATGAGCCTATCACAAATACGATGACGCTCAATGAAGAGACAAACCTGCTCTACAACGAAAGCACGCAACTCGACATCACATTTCTCATCACTTTCTTTTTATCACTATTTATACTGCTCATTTCTTATGACAGCGTAAATGGTGAAAAGCAGGTCGGCACATTGAGGATATTGATGACCTATCCGCTCAAAAGACAGAGTTTTATCTTGAAAAAGACGCTCGGTGTCTTTTTCTTTGTTGCACTCACTTTTACCATACCTTATTTTTTGAGTATTATGGGCATCACTTATCATTTTGTCAATGTTCTCTCATTAAATTTCTTTCTCAGTGCTATTTTTTACTGGTTTTTAGTGATGTTGTTTATCATGTTTTTCAGCTTACTGGGCATCTTTATCTCTTGCTGCACGACCAATCCCAATCGTTCACTCGTTTATTGCTTACTTGTCTGGATTATGTTTAGCATCGTTTTGCCTATCAGCTGGGATTATATCATCGCTCCAAGACTTTACAATGATACACTGACCCAGCTATCTCAAGGCTATCGTGACAAAATTATGCAAGCTCAGAGGATAATGTATAACGATGTCCCTGATGAAGCCAATATAAACCTAGTCGGGCATATGAACTGGTCTGGTAGGCATTTTTTTTATGAAACTAATGTCGCTGGCTGGAAAGCTACCCATGAGCAGCATCACCGCTATCAAATGTATATCTATGAAAACTATTTTCCTGTTACTCGTGACGCAGAGCAGGCTTACGATGAGATCCAGAGAAAGCGTATCTACATGGAAAATGTCAGAAACTGGGTCTTTTTCTACAATCCTATCGTTCTTTTCAATAGTCTCAGTGCCCAAATAACAGGTAATTCTAGAGAAGACCTACTAAGATTTTTGCATACAACTAGGGAACTCCGCGATGAGCTTGTCAATCTTGGTGTCAGTGAAGAATGGCTATTAGATAGTCGATTTTTTATTATGTATGAGCTTGAAACGGATGTTATGTATAATATTACTGATCAGTATGATTTATTTATGCTAATATACGAATATGCAGGTGGGCATGGACCACTCGAAGATTTCTTTAACGAAATCGGTGAGGAAAGGGCAGTAGGCTATCTTCAGGAGATGGTGAGCCAACAAGAAAGATACAATATGGTCTTGCCGAGATTTCGTAGATATGAGCAGCCGATATATACCTTTAGCGAGATATTTGCAAGGATTTTGCAGTATCTGGTGGTGTTTGTGGTGAGCATCTTGGTACTGTGGGTGATGACATGGCGAAAGTTTCTAGGATTTGACGTTCGATAATGAAAAATGGATAATGGATAATGATAAATAATAAATAAATTGGAGGAAAATACATCATGAATCAAATCATTTTAATGAAAGATATTCGTTTGATGCTTAAAGACCTAAAATTTCAGATATTCTTTCTGATACTGGTCGCACTTTTTATACTATCGGCTATCAGTAGTGCCGTTACTTATCAAAATCTGAGTGAAGAATTTCAAACAGATTTAAACAGACACAACGAGCGTGTCGCTGACGGAGAATCCATGCAAATGATACGGATGCTCCAAGGCAACCTGCTCCAAGTAGTTAGTAGACCCTCACCAGCTGTTTTATTTAGCAGCTATCAGACTTATCCAGACAAGATAAGTGTCGGTATCCTCTTTTATACGCCATATTTCGATAATTACGGCACTTCTACGAGGGAAGTTTTTCGTCTGAATTGGTATTTTATACTCGGCATTTTGTCTGGCTTTTTTATGCTCATCTTGAGTTTTGAGGCTATTTCGCATGAAAAGAGAGCAGGGACACTGCGTCTCATGTCGGTCTATGGTTTCAAAAGGCAGATGATACTTTGGCATAAATACATTAGCTATATGCTGCTTTATCTCATCATCATCGTTCCACCAGCTCTTGTGTCGTTGCTGCTTTTCTTTGCTATGACTGGGACATGGTCGATGGTCTTTATGTGGAAATTTCTTTTGATACTCTTGATTTCAGTGCCTTTTGCTTCGTTTTTTGTCTGGCTGGGAACCTTGATTTCTATGGTAAAGAACTACCGCAACGCTATCGTGATGGTCGTCTTTATCTGGCTTTTCTTTGTCATCATAGTGCCACAGTCGGCAAATATCATAGCAAAACAGCTTTCACCTCTGAAAACAAGCATAGAATACAATGAGATGTGGCGACAAGCATATCTTGAAGAATACCAAATCTGGGGTGACGAATACGGCATGCAAGTCCACAGTAATGGCGCTCTACACGATGGTATCAGAGCAAGAGCTTTTCATGCCTGTGATGAAAAGGCGGCTCTGACTAAACTTATCGAAATAGACGACAGTGATCGTCAAACGAGGATGATTCAAAATATTTCTGCTATTTCACCTTTTGTGCAGTTTGAAAAGATATCTGAGGTCATCTTTGACAAAGGATATTATCTCTTAAATTTCCAGCAAGAAACAGCAAAACGCTCTATCAATCAAATCACAAACCTCATGATAGAGCAGGACAGCCGCGATGAAACCTCTCTACACCTCTTTTATGGTCACGCAAATAGTGATAGATATGTCCTGTCAGAGCTGGGGCAGATACCTTTTTCAGAGCAGCTTTTTGAACATCCAGAACTGCTCTTTGTCTCAGAGATTGAGACTGAGGATAGCTGGACAAAAGCGATGAGGATACTATTGAGACTATTGCCTATCTTGATACTGAATCTGGTGTTGATAGTTGTGTCGGTAGTGAGATTTGAGAAATTGGATATCAGGTAAGATAGCTGATTTTTATTACAGAATGTAGTTGCTTATTGCAACCCCTGTCATTCCGAACGTAGTGAGGAAACTTAAGGCCTTTCACTGCGTTCAAGGTGACAGGGGGGGTATTCTATGTGATTCTTTGTCTTTTCGAATCATAGAAATTCATTTCAAAAAATATCACAACTGACCGATTAAAATTTAGGTAATTTTCTTATTTGTTCCACAATAAATATCTATCATTTTTGTCAAGAGTCTTTTCAAAAATATATTTACATAATTTTTAAATCATTTTTTCTTGTCAAAAGACCTCTTTATGAAAAAATAACTCATAATAACTCTTTTATTTTCAACATATTACATGAGAGCGATAGGGGAAGCATACAGGAGGGTAAAGAGAGTTGCAGATATCATATTGAAAAATAGAGAGATACAGAAGTAAATTTTTTCACTTATCGATAAGCTATCCACAATTTATTTTTCACTACTGACCGACTAAAATCTATTTTATGAAAAAAATCACCTAATTCACAAAATCTTGGAATACTAACTCCATATTTCTCCATTATAGCTAGTTTAAATCAATTTTAATCAAAAATGTATCCCCTTTCTTAAATTTACGAGGCTTAAGACAAAACCTACCCCCTATCGTTAAATATGTTCATAAAACATTACTATTTCAATAGTTACATAAACAAAAAACAAATCAATCGGTCAGTAGTGAAAAAATATACTAACAAAAACTTGCATTGGTGGTATGCATAAAGTAAAATAGTTTATTTATTGTTCAATAGTATTTGTAACAAAACAAACAACCAAATGTTTATATAGTTATATCTGTTTTCAAAAAAAAGTTGACAAAAAATATATGTTTTTTTTCTTAGTTTATAAGAAAACTTTTTTACAAGCAGATGATAGGAGGTATTTATGCCAAAAATAGAATGGACAGATGACTTGAGTGTTCGCATATGGGCTATTGACAATGAACATAAAAAACTGATAATGCTCATAAACAAACTTAGTGATTCTATGTCACAAGGGCAAGGGCAGTCAGTTTTAGCTGGAATCTTGTCTGAACTTGCAAACTACACTAAAACTCATTTCAAGAATGAAGAAGCTTTGATGGAAAAACATGGTTATCCCAAACAAGACGACCACAAAAAACAGCATACAGAGCTGGTTAACAAATTGAACGAGCTACAAAGCGACTACAATTCTGGGAAAATATCTTTAAGTCTTTCTATATTTAATTTTTTGACTTCATGGATACAGAACCATATCAAAAAAGAAGATAAAAGATATTCTGAGTTTTTCATTGAAAAGGGAGTAGTGTAACATGTTAATAAAAGGCTGATATTTTTAAAAGAAAGGGATGTTGAAATGAAAATTGTGGTAACAAATAACCCTTTGGTGAGTTTAAAAATTTCAGATACTGAGATTGATTTTCGAAATACAGATCTTTTGGGTGTCTTAAAATGTGTAAGAGATAGAATTCATCTTGGTCACAAGTTGTTAACCCATCCTTTGGCTGGTAGTATAAAGCCTTGGGAGACACCGTATCGAACTGTTCTTTTAACAGCAGAAAAGAGTGGGCTTGATGAAGATTCACTTTCAGTAATAGAATATTGCATAGAAATGTGCAATAAAACAATTGTAAGTAAAGCTTTTTACTACAAAAGAGATGAAAAAAATCTCTCAGATTTTCAATTGATAGATTTCGATTTGATATTTGGTAGATTTTCTTGAAAATAAGTGAAAAAGAAGTAATAAAAATTAAAAATAAGGAGGTTAATGAAATGTATGATGTGATTATAATTGGAGCCGGTCCAGCGGGTTTATCAGCAGGGATATATGCAGGTAGATCTTTGTTAAAAACACTGATCATAGAGAAGAAAAAAGCAGGCGGACAAGCTGCAATTACTAATGAGATTGACAATTATCCTGGTGCTATTTTAGAAGAGACAGGACCTTCACTGATAGAAAAAATGGTTAAACAAGCTGAGCGTTTCAAGGTTGAAATTATTACTGATGATGTAATTAATGTGGAACTTGAAGGAAAAGTAAAAAAAGTTAAAGGTGAAAAAGGTGAGTATCAGGGGAAAATCGTTATTATTGCAACTGGAGCTTTTCCGAGATTGTTAGGTTGCAAAGGAGAAAGGGAGTTCACAGGCAAAGGAGTTTCATATTGTGCAACATGCGATGCAGCTTTTTTTGAAGACCTTGAGGTTTATGTGGTAGGTGGCGGTGATAGTGCGGTTCAGGAAGCCTTGTTTATAGCAAGATTTGCTAGAAAAATAACAATCATTCAGAATTTACCGGAATTGACTGCAGCAAAGTCTATACAAAAAAAGGCTTTTGAAAATCCTAAATTTAATTTTGTATACAACTCCATTGTAGAAGAAGTAAAAGGTGATGGGATTTTAGAGGCAATAGTCATAAAGAATACTGAAACAGGAGAAATAACAGAATTTCAGGCAGATCCAGAAGACGGAACATTTGGACTTTTTGTATTTATCGGTTTGATACCCAATACAAAAATATTCGAAGGGAAAATAGAAATGGATCGAGGTTATATCACCACAAATGAAAATATGAGAACAAACATAGATGGCGTATATGCTGTAGGTGATTGCAGAATAAAACCATTGAGGCAAGTAGTAACAGCAGCAAATGATGGTGCTATAGCAGCTTTTGATGCTGAGAAACATTTAGAAGAATAGGAGGAAAAGATGCTTTTAGTCGATAAGGATACATTTCAGACTGAAGTTTTAGAAGCCAAAGGGCTTGTTTTGGTTGACTATTTTAGTGATGGATGCGAACCATGTAAAGCTCTCATGCCTGATGTAGAAGCACTTTCAGAGCAGTATGGAAAAGAAATAAAGTTTGTAAAACTAAATACTGCAAGTGCGAGGAGATTGGCAATATCCCAGAAGGTCTTAGGTTTGCCCACAATAACAATTTATAAGGACGGAGAAAAATTGTCAGAATTGATAAAAGATGATGCCGTCAAGACTAATATCGAAGAAATGATAAAGAAAGCTCTGAAATGAGAACGAATTGGCGTATTATATATACCAATTCCCAATGCAAGGAGGAATCTAAATGAAATTAGAACTCGGTAAAATCAACATCAAAAGTGTTAGATTAGGAAATAAAACCGAAGTAAAAGAAGGAATTTTAACAATTAATGAGGATTGTATAAAAAATCTCGTTTTAGAAGATGAGAGAATTAAAAGTGTCAAAGTAGAAATTGCGACACCTGGTGATAAAACTCGAATAACTCCTGTGAAAGATGTGATAGAACCTCGAGTAAAAGTCTCTGGAGCTGGAGGAATGTTTCCTGGAGTGAGAACCAAGATAGACTTAGTAGGAAGTGGTCGCACAAATGTTTTATCTGGAGTTGCAGTCGTAACCTGTGGTAAAATAGTTGGTTTCCAAGAAGGTATCATTGATATGTCAGGACCGGGCGCAGATTTTACTCCATTCTCACAGACTTGTAATGTATGCCTTGTCATAGAACCTTTTGATGGATTGACACCATATGACTATGAAGAAGCTGCTCGTAATGCGGGTTTGAGGATAGCAGAATACATTGGAGATACAGGGAAGGACATAGAACCCGATATTTTAGAGGTTTATGAGACAAAGCCATTGCTTGAGGCAATAGCAGAATATCCAGATTTACCGAAAGTTGGATATGTATATATGCTTCAGACGCAGGGTTTACTTCATGACACATATGTATATGGTGTCGATGCAAAGAAGATGGTGCCAACAATCCTTTATCCTACAGAAGTGATGGATGGAGCAATCATTAGTGGAAATTGTGTTTCTGCTTGTGATAAAAATACAACATATCATCACCAAAACAATCCTATCATTCATGACCTTTATGAGAGACATGGAAAGGATTTAAATTTTTTAGGTGTGATCATCACGAACGAAACGGTTTATCTTGCAGATAAGGAAAGGTCATCAATGTGGACAGCAAAACTTTGCAAATATTTAGGATTAGATGCTGCGATAATATCTCAAGAAGGTTTTGGTAATCCCGATACAGACTTGATAATGAATTGCAAAAAAATTGAGGCTTTAGGAATTAAAACCGTTATTGTGACAGACGAATATGCAGGTAGAGATGGAAAGTCACAATCCTTAGCAGATGCTGACAAAGCAGCCGATGCTGTAGTTACGGGAGGCAATGCCAATGAAGTGATATTACTTCCCCCAATGGACAAGATAATAGGAATCTTGAAATATACAGACAAAATAGCAGGTGGCTTTGATGGCTCTCTCCGTCCTGATGGATCGATAGAAGCGGAAATACAGGTCATAACTGGCTCGACCAATGAGCTTGGTTTCAACAAAATGACCGCAGTAGGAATGTAATAAACAACTTTCTATACTAGTATTTTAGTAATGGTATAGAGAGGAAAAATGCAATAATCAATTGAAAAAATGGAGGTTTTACATGAGTTTGTTTAATGGCAAAAAAGTGATTGTCATAGGCGATAGAGATGGAATACCTGGTCCAGCAATTGAGGAGTGTCTCAAAGGTTTGGATTGTGAAGTAGTTTTCTCCTCCACCGAATGTTTTGTTTGAACGGCGGCAGGAGCTATGGATCTAGAAAATCAAAGAAGGGTCAAAGAAGCAGCAGAAAATTATGGTGGTGAGAATGTCATCGTAATATTTGGAGCAGCAGAAGGCGAAGCAGCTGGTTTAGCTGCTGAGACCGTGACAAACGGCGACCCTACATTTGCAGGTCCATTAGCAGGAGTTCAGTTGGGACTTCGTGCGTTTCATTGTGTTGAACAGGAATTTAAGAGTGAAGTAGACTCATCTGTTTACGATGAACAAATAGGAATGATGGAAATGGTTCTCAATGTTGATGAAATAGTTTCAGAAATGACATCGATACGAGAGCAGTATTGTAAGTATTAAGGAGAAATGAATGGGCAAATTACGAATTGTTCATTATATAAACCAGTTTTATGGTGGCATTGGTGGTGAAGATAAGGCAGATTATCAACCAGAGGTACGTGAGGGGCATGTAGGTCCTGGCATGGCTTTACTCCAGCAATTTGGAGAAGCGGCAGAAATCGTAGCAACGGTAATCTGTGGTGACACATATTTCAACGAAAATGTGGAACAAGCACTGGAAGTCATCATCCCGATGATAGAAAAGCATAATCCTGATGTCTTTGTAGCAGGTCCAGCTTTTAATGCAGGTCGTTATGGCATGGCTTGTGGGGCTGTATGTAAAGCAGTTCAAGAAAAGATGAATATCCCGGTAGTTACAGCTATGTATGCAGAAAATCCGGGGGTAGATTCATTTAAAAAGGATATTTATATCCTTCAAACAGGTAGTTCAGCAGCAGACATGAAAAAATCAGCTCCGAAACTTGCAGATTTTGCGATAAAACTGGGTAAAAAGGAAGAAATAGGACTACCTGAGGTAGATGGTTACCATGAAAGAGGCATCAGAAAAAATGTATTTGTAAAAGAACGCGGTTCAAAAAGAGCTGTTGATATGCTCATCAAAAAAATAAAAGGTGAGTCATTCAAAACAGAATATCCGATGCCTGTTTTTGATACTGTTGAACCTAATCCACCGGTCAAATATATGTGGAAAGCCAAAATAGCGCTTGTAACGAGCGGTGGAATAGTGCCTAAGAATAATCCTGACAAGATAGAATCATCAAGTGCTTCTAAGTATGGAAAATACGACTTAGAAGGAGTATTTGATTTGACAGATGAGGGTTATGAAACAGCCCATGGAGGCTATGATCCGGTATATGCAAATCAAGATGCCGACCGAGTATTACCAGTTGATGTCTTGCGTGATCTCGAAAAAGAAGGTCATATAGGCAGTCTCCATAGATATTACTATGCTACAGTAGGCAATGGAACATCAGTAGCGAATGCAAAAGCATATGCAGCGAGGATAGCAACAGAACTCAAAAATGATGGAGTTCATGCAGTCATCCTCACCTCTACATGAGGCACCTGTACTCGTTGCGGCGCAACGATGGTCAAGGAAATAGAGCGAGCTGGGATACCTGTCGTGCATGTATGCACGGTAGTCCCAATATCACTGACAGTAGGAGCGAATAGAATTGTCCCTGCAGTGGCAATCCCCTATCCTTTGGGTAATCCTGCACTAGATAAATCTGATGAGAAAAAACTTCGAAGAAAACTCGTCGATAGAACTCTCATTGCCCTACAAACAGAAATAGATAAACAAACTGTGTTTGAGAATTAAACGCTGTTTAAAATCTAAAGGCTTAGGAAGGACTTATTTAAAGTCCTTCCTAACAGCACATAATGCAAAAAACAAATAAGGAGGGAATATGAAAATCCGTTCAAAACTTTTAAGTGGCTTTTTTATTGTTACAGGCATAGGTTGTATTCTTGGAATATTAGGACTTTATAGCACATACAAACTAATGTCGTTGTCAGAAAACTTACATTACATATCAGAAGAGAGAACTACCGTTTCAACAATTTTGTCAACTCATTATATCTGGAGGCATAATTTATCTGAAACAATTTACGCTGGAGAAAGATTTACTGGTTCTACTGATCCCAACACATGTGCATTAGGTAGATGGTTAAACAGCGATTCTGTCCATGATTTAACAGACCATGAAGTAACATCATTGATAAGAACTATAGTTCCACCACATGATTTTATCCATGCTCGTGCATACGATGTAATCAGTCTCTTAGATAATAATGAATTTGATGAAGCTAATAGGATATTTCAAGAAGAAATTTTACCGAGAACACAAGAAGTTATCACTGGATTGACTTCTATGCAAGATAGATATGGAGTTTTATTGACAGATGAAATATCAGCAGTTGAGAATTCTGGTATGTTGTTCATTCGTATCATTATAGTTGCTTTCATAATTACAGCTATAGCGAGTATTATACTAACATTATTGATCACAGCCAGCATTGTAAAACCAGTAGTAAAAATAGCCGACTCTGTTAAACATATTTCTGAAGGAGATTTATCAGTTAGCATAAATATTAATACGAAAGATGAAATAGGTGACCTAGCTCAATCAGCCCAAACTATGATTCAAGCAATCCAAAAGATGATGGAAGACTGTGTTTTCCTATCTCAAGAGGCTTTGAACGGAAAACTCCATACACGAGCAGATGCAAACAAACATGGAAAAGATTTTGCTAAACTTGTAGGTAATATAAATAGAACCCTTGATGCGATAGTAGATCCTTTGAAAGAAGCAATGACTGTTATGGATAGAATAGCCCATAAAGATTTGACAGCGCGGATAAACGGGGACTATAAAGGTGAACTGCATGAATTTAAAAACAACATTAATCTTGCAGGGCAAATCCTTGAGGACTCAATCCATCAAGTAGATAATGCAGTGAATGAAATATTATCAGCATCTCAGGAAATCAGTAAAGGTTCTCAAAGCTTGGCAGAATCAACATCAGAGCAGGCTTCATCTCTGGAAGAAATATCGAGCTCCTTAGAAGAGATTAATTCATTAACAGGTAACAACGCAGATAATGCAAAATCAGGACTAAAACTCGCGGATCAAGCAGTTCTTGCAGTCGATACAGGCAATGTAGCAATGGACAAAATGAATAAAGCAATGGAATCAATCAAAAAATCATCACAAGAAACAGGAAAAATAATAAAAACAATAGATGAAATTGCTTTTCAGACGAATTTATTAGCTTTAAACGCGGCAGTAGAAGCAGCTCATGCAGGTGATGCTGGGAAAGGCTTTGCAGTAGTAGCCGAAGAAGTAAAAAATCTGGCATTAAGAAGTGCTGAAGCAGCAAAGACAACAAATTCACTAATCGAAGAGTCAAGCCGAAATTCAGAAATAGGAGCTAATATAGTCGAGCAAGTAACTCAATCATTCCTAGAGATGAAAGAGCAATTTAGCAAAGTAAAAAGCATTGTAAGCGAGATATCCGCATCATCAGATGAACAAGCTCATGGAGTGAATCAAATCTCTATCGGTGTAAATGAAATGAATAAAGAAACTCAACAAAATGCTGCCAATGCAGAGGAATCAGCAGCAGCAGCAGAAGAGTTAAATAGCCAAGCCAATGAATTGAAAGGCATGGTAAATAATTTTGTCATTTCGAGAAAAAATGATTACCAAAAAACTAGTTTCAACCCCCAAAAACCTCTGATGTTAGCAAATAAGAAAAAGCATATAGTAACTCCTACAATTGAACCTCAAGCTGAAAAACTCTTACCTATGTTCGATTCTGATGATGATTTTGATGATTTTAGCTAAGGGAACTAGTGTAAACAGGGTGTATGATAAATCTCTTCCCATAAATAAGTCTACTTTTCACTATTTTTGTCTGTAGTGTCTATCTTCGATTGGCATTTTACAATGTTTTATGGCAATTGGAGATTGCCGCTACGAACAAAAGTTGACACATATAGGGTTGCCCCTACCTGCTTGAATATCGTGTAACCGCAAGGGTTACCCATATGATATAGGAATCAATAAATATCTTTATGGGTTCTATGAGAGGGGTCGTATATTAGGATAGCATGTAGTAACTATCTATAAAAGAGTCAATAAATAAAATTTCCCAAAATCAAAAGGTTTGGTTAAAATATGGTTAAATTAACGGTAAAACAATTGTTTGAAATGAATAAATCAAGATTTGTATTGTCAATGGTTAGCAATCCGAATACCTTTGATAAATTGATAACAAATCAAAATATAAACCGCCCTCAACTTGCTTTATCTGGATATTATCATCGATTTCCATACGATAGGATTCAGTTATTAGGAGAGACGGAGATTATTTATTTAAACTCTTTACCAGATGAATTAATGTATAATCGTCTTAGAGAAATAATGATGAACAATATACCTTGTTTCATAGTATCCAAAGGACTTTCAGTTCCCAATCAAATGGAATTTATTGCGAATGAATTAAATATTGCAATAATGACCAGTAGGTTGTCAACTGAAAAACTATTTTGGCAATTGACGAAATTTTTAAGGGAGTATTTTTGTCAAAGTGTGACAATGCACTCAACTTTTGTTGAGGTTCACGGTGTAGGCATATTACTAACAGGTAAAAGTGGAGTTGGTAAAAGTGAAAGTGCTTTGGAATTGATAGAAAAGGGTCATACTCTGATATCTGATGATGTAACTTTGATAAAGTCAAACGATGAAACTCTAATAGGAATGCGTTCCAATTTAGGTGATTGTATAATCGAGGTGAGAGGAGTAGGTTTTATCGATGTAGCTAAAATGTTTGGAATCCAAGCAGTCAGAAAAGAAAACAAGGTAGACTTACAGGTTGAATTGGTTCATTGGCAAGAAAACAAAGACTTTGAGAGGTTGGGTTTAAAAGACGAAAAAACTGCTATATTAGGAATCAAAATCCCAATCATCTCAATACCAGTATCTCCTGGTAAAAATGTATCAGTAATAATAGAGGTAATAGCAATGAATCAGATATTAAAGAGTTATGGAATAGATGCCTCTTTATCCATGCAACAAAGATTGGCAGAAGAAATACAAAAAAATACAGAATTAAGAAATAAAAAATAAGAATATATTGGGAGTTTTTCGAAGTTAATGTTAAAAAAAGTAATTATAGTTCAAAATAAATTGGGTTTACATGCTCGCCCATGCAGTTTATTAGTAAAGGCCGCGGGAAAATTTCGTTCTGAATTTCAGATACGAAAAGAGAAAATGGAAGTAAATGGAAAGAGTATCTTGGGTGTAATGATGCTAGCAGCTGAGTATGGTTCTGAATTGGAGTTAGTATTTGATGGTGTAGATGAAGAAGAAGCTATGGAGACGATAGTCAATCTGATAGAATCCTGTTTTGGGGAAGAATAGTAAAAATTAAACCAAGGAAAAGAAAGATATGTATACAATACATGGGATAGCAGTCTCAACAGGTATTGGGATAGGTAAAGCTCGTATCCTGAAAGAAGTAACTTTATCAGTTTCAAAAGAGGACATTAATCCTTCAGAAATAGAACAAAATATAGATTTATTCAATAAGAGCATCCAGACCATAATAAGCGAAATCGATGAATTTATAGGCGCATATCACTCCCGAGGCGATAAAAAAACAGCAGAAAAGATAAAAAATCAAAACACAAAAAAAAATCTAACAGAAGATGAAAGTATAATTGAAACACATAAAATGATCCTTCTCGACCCCGAATTTCATAAAGAAATAAAAAGATATATTAGCGAAGAGCGAATGAACTTAGAAAAAGCATTATATACACATTTTACAAAAACAATTGACTACTTCAATAATCTAAATAATGAGTTATATGCTGACCGAGCAGTAGATTACGATGATGTATATAGAAGATTGCTCATGAGAATAAAAAAAATCGACACTAATCTGCAAGACGAAATCGAAGAAGGAGATGTAGCGGTATTAGATGACATCCCGCCTTCTATGGTGTCTCCATTTCATAAAAAAGGAATTGCTGGAATAGCTCTGCGGCGCGGGACAAAGACCTCACATAGTGTTATAATAGCAAGAGCTTTAGGCATACCAATCATCACAGGAATTAAACATTCGCACAAGATTCACAATGAAGATGTGCTTATCATAGACGCAAAAAATGGCAAAATAATTGGAAATCCAACAACAGAAATAATTGTTGAATACCAAATTTTAGAAGACCAAATAAATCATGAGAAAAACATATTAAGTGGTTTTAAAGAAATATCAGCAACTACAGCAGATTGTGAACTAATCCAACTTTTCACCAATATCGAATTACCTTTTGAAATAGATAATATATTGGATTTAAATACTGATGGGATTGGATTATTTAGGACAGAATTTTTTTATTTAGACAGAAAAAACTTACCCGAAGAAGTCGAACAATATGAAGTATATAAAATGATAGCAAAGAAACTGGGGGATAAACAATTTACAATAAGAACAATAGACATAGGTGGTGATAAAGTAGCAAATTGGTTTTCGCCTCCGAAAGAAGAAAATCCATATCTAGGTTGTAGAGGAATCAGATTTTCATTAAAAAACAAAACAATCTTCAAAACACAACTTTTAGCAATATTAAGAGCATCAGTCTATGGAAAAGTTCAGATAATGTTTCCGATGATAGCATCAATAGAAGAATTTATAGAAGCTAAAGAAGTATTGGAAGAGTGTAAAAATGAATTGAGAAAAAAAAATATCGACTTCAACGAAGCAATACCCATAGGAACAATGATAGAAATCCCATCAGCAGCTATTAACTCAGAAATACTTGCTAAACATTCTGATTTTTTTAGCATAGGCACAAACGATTTATTACAATATACAGTGGCAGTAGATAGAAACAATGAGACTATAGCAAATTATTACAACCCATATTCACCGGCTTTTTTGCAATTAATGATGAGAGCCATCTTAAGTGCTAAAAAATATCAAAAACCTGTTTCTATATGCGGAGAACTAGGAAATGATCATAATTTCACAGCATTTTTGTTGTGCTTAGGTGTTCGTGAAATCAGCGTGGGTTCTCAACATATTTTAGGATTGAAAAAACACATAAGATCGATAAATATTATGAAAGGAATCCCATTTTTAGAAGACATTCAGAAATGTGAAACAATCAAAGATACAGAGTTATTTATAAATCGGTTGAACAATATATGCATACATAATACCAGAACATTTTTGGTGACTTAGAGAAATATTATTTTTGTCAATAACTTCTAAAAAGATTTAAAAGAAATATAAAGATAAAAAAGATAATGATTCGAAGTCGATTCTCAAAAAAATTGTTGACAAAATTGGGTGTCTAAAATTATTGTCTAACACTTAAAAATGTGCATATAATCCTTTTTATTTTTCAACAAGATACTTGCGAAAAATAAAATTGATAATGTGAAACGAAAACAGAAAAAGAAATATGGAGTTTAAATGGATAATAAAATAATCCACCGAAAGCGATCTATTGCAACAGAATTGATCAGTATTTTTTTGATTGGGATAGTATTGCTCACATCAACGATATCAGCAATATTCATTGTACGGATGCGTGCATTGAGTACCAGACAAACAGTGTCAGCCGTTCATGACAATATATCAGCTGTCCGTAACAGTTTGATACTTACCTTTCAAATTCATGAGGATGCTTTGCGTCAAGCAGCATCAGGTATCGCACTACTTTATGAAAGAACCGGAGCATCTTTTCTTGGACCTGAATCAATAACTGAAACAGAGATGCGCAGATTTCTAATGCGAATAAAGTCTGGATTACCCAATGTTGCTCAGGTTTTTATGTCGAATAATATCCCAACTTTTGAACCGGGTGGTTATGCAGTTTTTGCCCCTGAGTGGAGATTTGGAGAAGATTATGACCAACGAACAAGACCTTGGTATAGGGGAGCTGTCGAGAATCCTGAAACAGTAAACTTTACCGACCCTTATATGGCAATGGCGACAGGCATCTTTTCTGTATCTCTATCAACAATTATTTACGACTATGATGGAAACAACTTAGGGGTAATAATATTAGATATTGCAGTAAATTCTCTTTCCAATATCGTATCCTCTATGCAAAACATAGAAGGTCTCAACAGCTTTCTATTGAATAATAACGGACTTTTTATAAGTCACGAAGATAATAATGCAGTTATGCGAGATAATTTCTTTGACAACCCAGCGTTTTCTGATTATAAACAGCAGATTTTAAATGAAGAAGAGTTTTTTATAATGAATCACCAAAATATAATCAGTTCTGCTCGGATTCCTGGTGCAAATTGGGTTGTTGTTTCAGTGATACCAACATCATCTTTGTATACAGAATTAAATCAAACAATTCAAACAACGGTTTTTTTGGCAATAGCCTTGCTTGCATTGCTGTTTTTCGTGCTAATTTTCTTTATCCGTCGCATATCAAAACCGATAGTAACCATTACTGAAGCACTGAAGACCATTTCAGAAGGTGAAGGTGATTTGTCGCTGCGAATAAATGTAAATGCAAAAAACGAAGTAGGGGATCTAGCGAAATATTTCAACAATGTTATTGAATATGTTCTTGCTCCTATGTGTGATGTGAAGGATGTAGTAAATGGATTCACAGTAGTCGCCAAAGAACTTTCTTATGTGTGTGACCAGCTTTTGTTAGGCAGTAATGAGACAGTTGATAAGAGTAATAATGTTACGAAGATAACTATAGGTATGTCAGAAAGTGTTTCTTCTGTTGCTGATAGTTCAAAAGAGATATCTGATAGCATCAAAGAAGTAGCATCTACAGCAGATGATATATCGATAAGAATGGAGTCATTGGCAAAAACAATCGAAGAAATGAGCAAAAGTGTAGGTAAAATTGCCGATAACGCTGGTGAAACTAGTAGGGTTTCTATAGACGCCACTAAAAAAGCAAAACACGCAACAGAAGAAATTAATAAACTTGAAAAAGCCGCTATAGATATTGATGCCGTAACTCAAACCATTAAACAAATAGCCAATAAAACCAATCTTCTTGCTCTAAATGCAAGCGTCGAAGCGGCACGAGCCGGAGATGCCGGTAAAGGTTTTGCCGTAGTAGCAGACGAAGTTAAATTGCTTGCTAACCTATCAGCGAATAGCGCAGATGATATAGCTCAAAAAATAGCAGATATCCAGAATGACACAGTTAATGTCGCAGCTACTTTCAACGGAGTCTCTGAGATCATATTTAATATGAATAAGAATGTAGACGACATCGTATATCTTTCTGATAAACAAGCAAAAGCAAGTAATGAAATGGCAAATAATGTTTCTGAAGCAAACGCTGAAATCAGAAGAGTAGCAAACTCAATAAGTGAAGTCTCAAAAGGTAGCCAGTCGATTGCCGAAAGCACCAGTGAAGTTTCTAGTGATACTATCGAAGTCAATCAGAGTATGGTAGTTATGAATCGTACAACAACTCGTGGTGCAGATGGTGCAAACATTGTAAACGATTTTTCAGACAAACTTAAAAATCTCTCAACAGAATTGACCAATTCAATCGGAAGACTCAAATTCGGTTGTGCAGATTGTAAAAATAAAAAGTGTTACAACTCAATTCATTCACTGAAAGACTTAATAAACAAAAGCGAAATCTGGAGAAAAAACTCTGAAATAGAATAAATATTTTAAATGTGCATGAAAATAACGAATGTCTTTTAGGATAACTCGGAAGAAAAGTTTATATACTAAAACATAGAATTAGGATATAGCATTATCCTTACGGAATCCTCTCCGAAAAGTATATTGCGTAGAGATGTTAGCTCTGTAGAAAGGAATATATGCACCATGTTGCATCTTGTATGGATGCTACAAAATGTGTCAATATTGAGGCGGAACGCATACATGCGTTCCCTACGAATGTCAATTGATTGGTTGCATCCCTACGGGATGCGGTTTTGTGGTTTTACATCATTTTCTACATAGCTTCACATACCTTCGGCATGTGTAAGGTAAAATTTTATTAATATACTTTTCGGAGCGGACTCCTACGGGATGTAAGCTTTATTATTGTAACAATTTTCTACTAAACCATTCTTCCTCTGGAATATTCAAAGAATAAGAACCCAAAAATTGAATGTAAAAAAGTGTTTGACAAAAAGACTATTTTTTTTTTCTTTACACTAAACACGGAGGAATAAGTGAAATTAAGTATAAGAATTCCTTTTTTGATAGGAATAGTGGTATTGGTGACTGTGGTCAGTATAATTGTTCTCATAGAAACTATTATAAGTCGTCAAATGGAGAAGAATTACAATGAAAAATTGATAGTATCAGTCACTGCAAATTCAAATTTGATCAGAGCAAATCTTGAAGCAGATATGAGTAAACTCTGGGAAGTAGCCAATAGACAAAGAACTAGGGCAATGGATTGGGATGGAGTAACAAGAGAGAGCCTCATCCCCGATGTAAGTCGATTAGGTTCGATGGATTTAGGTTTGGTTTATCTAGACGGGTCTGTGAGATATGTGGCCGACAATTCGATAGCCAATTTAGGAGACAGAGACTATATTCAAAGAGCTTTATCAGGTCAGAACACAGTCTCAGATGTGATAATCAGTAGAGTTACTAATAGTTTAGTATTGATGATAGCAGTGCCAGTTTTAGAGCATAGCAATCCTGGTGCGCCAGTAATAGGTGCCATGATAGAACGCAGAAATGGAAGCGTAGCTCTAAAAAATATTGTTTCAAATGCACAGACCCTAGAAGGTTCTTACGCCTTTATGATAAACAAAGAGGGAACATTTGTTGCTCATGAAGACGAAAGCTTAGTATTTAGGCAAGTAAATCCAATAAGAGAAGCGTCTGAAAACCCTTCATTAAGTTCAATGGCAAAAGTTTTTTCAGATGCAATCCGAACAAATTCAGGAAATGGCAAATTTGTAGAGAATGGAAAAACATATTTAGCAGCTTATACGGAGATACCTGGACATCCATGGATATTGTTTCTCGCGTTGGATGAGGAAATCGTAAAAGCAGATTTGAAATCAGTTCGAAATAATATCACATTAATCGGATTGATCTGCCTCATTATAGGTATCATCGTATCTATATTTGTGGGAAATTCGATATCAAACCCAGTCATACAAGTAACGAATGTAGTAAAAAACATTTCAACAAGTCGTGAGGGTTATGATTTAACTCAGAATATTCAAATTAAATCCAAAGATGAAATTGGAGAATTGGCAAAGTATTTCAATGAATTATTATTGACCTTAAAAAATCCTATGTGTGAGATAAAAAATGTGATAAATTGTTCAACACTTATTACTAAAGAGCTAGCCTCAATCAGTAATCATTTAGAAAAAGGTAGTAATGAGACAGTAACCACTAGTGACAATATCTCCTCAATCACAAGGAATATGGTAAATAATATTTCATCAGTAGCCGCAACCTCAGAAGAAGTATCATCTAGTGCTAAAGAAGTGACAAGTTCAGCAGATAGGATATCTGATCGAATGGAAGCCATCGTAATAGCAATGGATGAAATGAGTAAGAGTATTGGTAAGATATCTGATAACACTCATAAAATGAGTAAGGTAACAGACGAAGCTAATAAAAAATCTCAACAAGCGAGCGAAGTAATGAGTAAATTAGAATCTACTGCAAATGAAATTGGCGATGTAACGCAGACCATAAAGTCTATAGCTAACAAGACCAATCTACTCGCCTTAAACGCTTCAGTCGAGGCAGCGAGAGCCGGTGATGCTGGCAAAGGCTTTGCAGTAGTAGCAGATGAAGTAAAAGCGTTAGCTAATCAAGCAGCTATAAGTGCAGACGATATCGACAAGAAGATTTCAGACATACAGGGAGAAATAATCCGGGCTTCAACTACATTTCAGGCAGTGTCTTCAATCATAATCCAGATCAATGAAAGTGTCGATAGTATAATAGGCTTTATCGAACAGCAAGCAAAATCGAGCAATTCAATGGCAAATAATGTAGCAGAGACTAATACAGGTGCCAAAACAGTAGCTACAGCCATCAGCGAAGTAGCAAAAGGTAGCCATTTGATAGCTAGTAATACCAATGATATATCCAGCGGCACTATCGAAGTGAGCGAAAATATGAATGTGATGAATAAGACTGCAAGTATCGGAGTTGAGGGTGCAACTATAGTGAGTGATTTTTCCAATAAATTGCAAGAAATATCATCAGATCTGATAGAAGCTGTTGGAAAATTTGAACTTGGCTGTTCAAATTGTAAAACAAAGATTTGTATTTCTTCATTAAAAACATTAGAAGAACTAACAAATAAAAGCAAAGCATGGAAAAAATCATAAGGAGATAAATATGTCCGATGACTTGATATTTAATCCCAAGACAAATGAAGGTAAATATCTTACTTTCAATTTATTGGAAGAGCAGTATGGTATCAGTGTTTATGATATAATGCAGATAATAGCAATACCAAACATAATCAAAATACCACAAACACCACATTATGTAAAGGGAGTGATTAATCTACGAGGAAAAATAATACCAGTTATGGACTTAAGGTTGAGATTTTCCCTGCCGGAACAAGAGTATGATGATAAAACAAGCATAATCGTCATAAGTTTACATACAATAAGTTCCCTTCAAAATACCTTTCAAGAAGATCAAGAAACCTTTGTTGGTATCATAGTAGACAAAGTATTGGAAGTAATTGATATACATGCAAATGATATCGAAAGCAAGCCTACATTTGGTGTAGAATTAGATACAGATTTTATCCTAGCAATGGCAAAAGTAAAAAACATAGTAGTAACTTTGTTGGATATGGGAAAAATACTAACAAGTAGAGAATTAGAACATATACAAAAAATGAAAATATAACCTCAGTTTAAGAGGTTTTTAGGAGGAGAAAATGCTGAAAAACGCAAAAATAGGAGCAAAACTCAGTATTGGGTTTGGAATCCTGATAGTAGTAATCATCGTCCTAGCGATAGTTACGATGGTTTCTTTTAAAAATGTTGGTGATATCAAAGATGAATTACTGACAGAAAATTTTGTTAAATTTGATTTAACAAATCGCTTATCATCAATAGTCGCAAATGTTTCTATAGAATATTATCGAATCCAGAACGGAAGTGATATCCGTAGTTCGAGACGATTAATCGATGAAACAGTAGCAGAATGCAATCGAACAGTTGAATCCTATACCGAGCTATTAGACAGAAATAATACTGATGAAATGGCAATTTGGGACGAATTAATACGATTTCGAACAATATTTTTAAGTGTTGCAGGGCAAATGAACAATCAAATAGACGCAGGTGAATTAGAATCGTTTGCAGAAACGTTTGATAGTTCTTTTGATAGGGCTGCAAACAATTATTTAACAGTCATCCAGAGACTTGTAGAGTTTCAAAGGCAAGGTGCATATGGCAAAGGTGTCGAATTGTCTGGAGTTCATCAAAAAGATTTACTCACTATAAATTTGGTAATCATCATAGGTTTAATTACGGCGATAATATTCGCAGTTTTTATCACAAAAATGATAACTAAACCCATCCGAGAATGTGTAGACATAGCTCAAAAATTGGAAAAAGGACAGACAAGGCTCACTATCAAAGTAGATACAAAAGATGAAACAGGAGAGTTGAAAGATGCAATGCAAAAGATGATTTTGGCAATCAAAAGTATGTATGATGATTGTATGTATCTTTCAAGTGAAGCCATAGAAGGAAGATTAAAATCCAGAGCTGATACCGCTAAACATGAAAATGATTTTGCGAAGCTAGTAAACTACATAAATATGACTCTCGATGCCATAGTTAATCCAATAACCGAAGCCATGGAAGTCATGGAAATGATAGCGAATAAAGATTTGACAGCGCGAATAAAAAGTGATTATAAGGGCGATTTATTGGATTTCAAAAAAAATATCAACCTTGCTGGTCAAACTCTTGAAGAGTCGATTATTCAAGTAGATTCAAATGTTGAACAGATTTTAGCAGCATCGAACGAAATAGCATCTGGTGCCCAGAGTCTCGCTGAATCTACCTCAGAACAAGCCTCCTCCTTGGAAGAAATATCTAGCTCTTTAGAAGAAATAAATTCTTTGACTGGAAACAATGCAGATAGTGCAAAATCTGGTCTCAGACTTGCAGATCAGGCTGTTTCAGCAGTAGAACAAAGCAATGTTTCAATGGAAAAAATGAATAAAGCTATGGATTCAATACTCAAATCTTCACAGGAAACAGGAAAAATCATCAAAACTATCGAAGATATAGCCTTTCAAACCAATCTCCTTGCTTTGAATGCAGCTGTTGAAGCCGCACATGCTGGAGATGCTGGGAAAGGATTTGCAGTAGTGGCTGAAGAAGTAAAAAACCTTGCTTTACGAAGTGCAGAAGCTGCTAAAAACACAAATTCACTCATTGAAGAATCGAGTAGAAATTCTGAGATGGGTTCAAATATTGTTGAGCAAGTGACAAAATCTTTCTTGGAAATGAAAGAGCAATTCTCCAAAGTAAAAAGTATAGTCAACGAAATATCAGCTTCATCAGACGAGCAAGCTCACGGAGTAAATCAGATATCAACAGGTGTCCATGAAATGAACAAAGGGACTCAACAAAATGCAGCAAACGCAGAACAATCAGCAGCAGCAGCCCAAGAATTGAACAACCAAGCCGAAGAATTGAAAGGACTTGTAAATAATTTCAAGGTTTCTCGAAAAGTAGAATCACAAAATCATTACAAGCAACCCAAAAATAATCATCTGCTGAATGATCGCAGGCAAAAAACAGCAAAGATTGAACACAATCCACCCAAAGCATTGGAAATAAAACCTGAAAATCTTTTACCCTTGAATGGCTTTGATGATGATTTTGATGATTTTAAATAAGATATAAAAAGAGGATTTTATGATTTTAGAAGAAAAACATCAGCTTGTAGCTAAGGAAATAATTCAACGAAACCGAAAGAAAAAATCATGCAATAAGTGCTATGATAGAGGTTTCATAGGTTTTACAACAGACAAAACTATCATCCCTTGCGAAAAATGTGTTGAAATAGATACAGCTATGGAGGAATGGAAAAGATATGTGTCTGGAGATGAGGAATTAAAAGAGCAATTCAATGAACTCTTTTTAGATGAAGATGGGGAAGCAACTTCTGAAAATGATGAGTCTGAAAATATAACAGAAGATGAAATCACAGATCAAAAAGAAGATACAGAGGTTAAAATTGATAAAGACAATCTGACAACTTCAAGCTCCTCTGAGGAAGCCAAAAAAATTGCTAAATCTTCAGAAAATAAAGTCAAGAAAGGCATAACTGACAAATCAAAACCACCAAAAACAACAATGGATAAACAAAAACAAAAAACTAGTGTTTCTAAAACAAATGTCAATACTCCAAAAGCAACTCAAGTTCGTAAAACATCAGCACGAGGAAAATAGGTTGGAATGGATAATGGATGATGGATAATGGATGATGGATAATGGATAATGGATAATGGATAATGGATAATGGATAATGGATAATGGATAATGGATGATGGATAATGGATAATGAAATATACCGTCGTTGCGAGGTTCCTCATTTTAAACTCCCTCCGAAGCAATCTCCGTGTCACTATACCCCTGTCACCTTGAACGCAGTGAAGAATCTTAAGATCTTTCACTTCTTTTCTATTTGTGCTTTAACTTGAAAGCCCCAGAGGGTTTATGGTTTAGTAGAAATAGTATGTAAAAATGGATGATTTCCTTTAGCTGTTCAAGAGATTTGAGATTTATTAAGAAGCTCGCAGAATGATGTAGATTGATAGAACCTGAATTTTGGACAGAGGCAAGCTCAGCCACTATGGTTGGGTGGAGCAACAAACTTGAAATTATAAACGAGATAAAAAATCTATAAGGAGATTTTATGTATAAAAATATTGATTTAAAAGAGAAACCCTTTGATTTTGAGAAAAAACTCAGAGAATATTGGGAAACAAATAATATCGAAAAAAAAAGTATTGATGAGAGAGAAGGTTCAAAACAATTTGTATTTTATGAAGGTCCACCAACAGCCAATGGTAAACCGGGAATTCATCATGTAATCTCAAGAACTATCAAGGATTCAGTATGTAGATACAAAACCATGAAAGGTTTTCAAGTCAAAAGAAAAGCCGGTTGGGATACCCATGGTTTACCAGTTGAGATAGAAGTTGAAAAAAAACTTGGTCTGAAAAACAAAAATGATATAGAATTGTATGGAATAGAGAAATTTAATATAGAATGCAAAGCCTCTGTTTTTTCATATGAAAAAGAATGGTCAGAAATGACAAAAACTATGGGTTATTGGGTAGATTTAGAAAATCCCTATATCACTTTGGATAATAACTACATAGAAACAGTGTGGTGGATACTAAAGCAGTTATTTGATAAAAACTTGATATACAAAGGTCATAAAATAGTGCCATATTGTCCTAGCTGTGGAACACCCTTGTCCTCACATGAAGTAGCTCAAGGTTATCAGGATGTTGAAGATCCATCAGTGTTTGTGAAATTTAAGTTATCAAATTTAGCCTGTAAAATCGCAGATAAAATATCACCTCTTACATCTTCAGCACAAAAAGCAGAAGAAGCAACCTTTTTTCTTGCTTGGACTACAACACCTTGGACATTGATATCGAATGTTGCTTTAGTGGTTAACCCGAAAGAGACATATGTGAAAGTAAGGGAAAAAATAGATAAGACTGACTCACCATCAACTGCTCAAATAGAACATCTTATACTTGCAAAAGAAAGACTTTCTGTGCTGGATGGAGCTTATGAAATAGTTGAAGAATATTTGGGAAAAGACCTTGAATTTACTAAATATGAACAACTTTTTGACTTTGTGAAACCCGAAGAAGAGGCATTTTACATAGCAAATGGCGATTATGTAACCATGTCAGACGGAACTGGAATAGTTCACACTGCTCCTGCATTTGGTCAAGACGATTACGCAATAGGCTTAAAATACAAATTGCCATTTATTCAACCTGTTGATGATACTGGAAAATTTACAGAAGTAATCACAGATTATAAAGGTATATTTGTCAAAGATGCTGATAAAAGTATTATCAGAAACTTGAAAGACAGAAATTTACTTTATAAAAGAACACAGATAACTCATAATTATCCTTTCTGTTGGAGATGTAAGAATCCGCTTATTTATTACGCTCGTTCAACTTGGTATATAAAAACAAGTGAATTCAAGCAACAAATGATTGAAAATAATACAAAAATAAATTGGTATCCTAGTTTTGTAGGCGAAAAAAGGTTTGGTGAGTGGCTGGAAAATAATGTAGATTGGGCATTGTCTCGCGATAGATTTTGGGGAACTCCTTTAAATATCTGGCGTTGCAAAGAATGCTCAGAAATGGTTAGTATTGGCTCTATTGAAGAACTAAGAGAGAAAGGAGTTATGTCAGATGGTTCAAAAGTGTCTGAACAAATAGAATTACATAGACCTTTTGTTGATAATGTATTTATCCCATGCTCACAATGTAATAAAAACGGAGATGGCTCTTTTAGCGGAAGCGAGTCTTCTGTATCTACGAAAAATGTGATAATGATGTCCCGCACTCCAGAAGTAATCGACTGCTGGTTTGATAGCGGTGCAATGCCTTATGCCCAATGGCATTATCCTTTTGAAAACAAAGATATTTTCTTCAATGAATTATTTCCTGCCGACTTTATTTGCGAGGGCATTGACCAGACTAGAGGCTGGTTTTACACATTACTGGCAATATCGACTTTTGTAGCAGGTAAAAGTCCTTTCAAAAATTGCCTTGTAAATGACCTTATCCTTGATAAACATGGTCAAAAAATGTCCAAAACAAGAGGAAATACTATTGATCCTATGCAACTCATGAACCAATATGGTGCTGATGCTATAAGATGGTATTTAATATCAGTATCGCCACCTTGGTCACCAAAAAAATTTGATTTGAAAGATGTAGAAGAGGTTTTTTCAAAATTTATCGGAACTTTAAAAAATGTCTATTCTTTCTTTATAACTTACGCAAATATAGATAAATTTTTACCTGAGAGTTTCGAGAATGCGTTCAAATCATACCTCAATGAATCTGATGGTATAAAACAAGAGCTAAGATTTCAAAATAATCTGAAAAACGAGCTTGATCAGTGGATATTCTCAAGATTACATTCTTTGATCGAGCAAGTAATAGAAAATAATGAAAAATTTGATTTCACGCGATCTCTAAGGGCAATACAAAAATTTGTCATTGATGAACTAAGTAATTGGTATGTTCGTAGAAGTAGACGCAGATATTGGGTCATGACTTTGACAGAAGATAAAAAAGAAGCGTATTTAACGCTATATGAAGTATTGTTGGAAATATCGAAGTTGATAGCACCTTTTGCTCCATTTTTAGCTGAGGAGATTTATACAGGCTTGACAACACCATTTATAAATAAATCAAGCGAAAAAGGAGAAAAGAAGCCTGAGATTTTAAGTGTTCATCTTGATTTTTATCCTACATGTAATAAAGCCTTGATAAATAAAACTCTCGAAAAAGAGATGCAAACCTTGATTGATATAGTAACTATGGGTAGAGCAGCGAGAAATCAAGCTCAGATAAAGGTTAGACAGACTTTGCAAGCTCTTTATGTTTCAGAAAATCATCAATCACTTATTAAAAGGATGGACGAACTGATAAAAGAAGAGATAAATGTAAAAGAGGTGATTTTACTCCCTGAAAATAACGAAATTGTAAATTGGGAAGCAAAAATAAATTTCAAAACAATAGGACCTAAGTATGGAAAAGACTTAAAAATCATCACGAATTTTCTTGAAAAAGCAAACATAAAAGATATCATAACTAGTTTTAAAACAAAGAAAGTTTTCGAGTTTGAAATAGATAGTGCTATAGAAGGGAAAACACCTGTTGAAATAAAGAAATTTTCACTTACAGATGAAGATATATTCATCTCAATTCTACCGCAAGAAAGTTTTGCCTTTGAAAATTATGGTAGTGATTTTGTAGCGTTAGACATAAGACTTACAGAAGAGTTAGTTCTCGAAGGTCATGCCCGCGAACTCGTAAACAAAATCCAATTTACAAGAAAAGAAAACAATTTTGACATAATGGATAGGATAAAAGTATCATTTTTTGGCAATGAAACAATAAATGAGGTAGTTAAGAAATTCAAAGACTATATCTCAGATGAAACTTTGACCAATGATTTTGTAAGCTATGAAAAACCTACAGAATGCATGAAATTATGGGATATCAACGGGATTGACACTTATTTGAAAATTGAAAAGATATAGGATCGTTTTTTTGTATCCCGATAAATATTTATGAGGTAAAAAATAAAAATTATGGATTATATATTTTATAACATGTCTTCGATAATCGGAGATAAAAATAAAAGTGTAACTTCTAAAAATCCTCAATTACAAGAAGCAGAAACTGGGCAATCAGTTCTTGTCAGAGACAATAAGATACATGCTGTAGGTTCATACCAATTATTAAAGAAAATTTCTTCAAATCCCCAACTGATAGATTTACAAGGAAATGTTCTTTTACCTGCTTTTACAGACGCTCATACTCATTTTGTAGAAACCGCTAAACAAATGTTGACCCTGAATGTTTTAGGCTGTCAAAATGATGATGAGTTTTATCAACGGTTGATAGAATATAGAGAAAAAATAAATAAGAGAATAAACAAAGGTGAACAAATAAAACCTTCATGGATAAAAGGATTCGGTTGGGAAAAAAGAGTTTTGGATAAATATCCGAACATCAATAAAAATCTGATAGATAAGGTATTTCCTGATATCCCAGTGAGTATTGCCAGCCGTGATTTGCATTCAAATCTTTGTAATTCCAAAGCGTTGGATGTCATAAATAGTGCAAATAGCGAATATAATAAAAAATCTTCAGTGATAAATCAGGCAATATCAAATCAAAATCTAAAAAATATTGACAATATAGAAGGTGTAGTTTTAGGAAAATTCGCTAATGGAGAATTAAATGGATTTTTATATGAAAATTCATGGACTTTATTAGATAGATATATTCCGCCTATCGATGATGATTTATTGAAAAAACTATTAAAAGAATTGATAGTAAAAAGTTATAAGTATGGATTGTGTGGTGTTCATTCTATGGAAGACAGAAAATCAGCTGAGATTGTAAAAAATGTATGTGAAGAAATGAAGTTTTATTTTACATGGTATTATTTACAGATGGCAAACGATAAATCAAAGGATGAAAATATTATCTCTTCTGAGATAAAACCTATTTCCAATGTTGAGCAGCCATTTAAGCATAAAAATTATCATTTTTTAGAAGAAACACAATATTTCAGAAATGGTGGGATAAAATTATTTACCGATGGATCTTTAGGTAGCGACACCGCTTGGATGTTTGGAAAAAAAACTGTAAGCCATAGTGATTTAGAAGTATTATCTTTGCAGTATAAAGATTACATGAACGAAATTAAAAATAAAATTATCGAAGCTCATCTACAAGATATACAGGTAGCAATTCATGCAATTGGAGACTATGCAGTATATGCAACAACAAAGGTTTTAAAGGCGATAAATCAGCAGTATGGTTCGAGAGTCAAACACCGAATAGAACATTTACAAGCAGTCAGACCGCAAGATATTAAATTATTGATAGAAGCAAATATTCATGCATCAATGCAGTCAATACATATCAAAGAAGACGAAGAGTTGATCAAGAAAAAATGGTTGATAGCAAGAGATTATGCCTTTCCATTAAAAAGTGTTTCTGAAGCAGTAGAAATGGCGCTTGGCTCAGATAGTCCAGTGGAAACTTTAAATCCTTTTGAAGGTCTTAAATATGCTGTGTCGAATCATAAAACAGAGGGAAATCAAGGCATTAATAAGGAAAAAATGCAAATTTTTAATGCTTTAGATTCTTATACTTTCAAGCACCATATTATAGCAAATAAACCCGTTATTTATGGGAAAATAGAGGAAGGGCAAAGAGCAAACATTATTGTAGTAAAGAAAGAAATATTTGATGATTTATGGAAATTTGATAATTATGAAGTAGAAATGACTATGTTAGATGGTGATATTGTTTGGGAAAAATAGCAAGAAAATAGTTTTTAACCACAGAGTAACACAGAGTTTCACAGAGTTTGTTTTAATACAGCGGAAAAAAAGAGAAGTCACAGAAATGAGTGCAGTCCGAGAAGTATATTTTAATAAAATCATACCTTACATACCCTGAAGGAGTCGGTTCAAGAGCTATTCGGCATAGACTCATATCTCTTGAACCGACCCCTTCAGGGTGGGAGATGTGGTGGTAATCGTTTTCTACTAAGCGTCACATCTCTTCGAGATGTGTAAGGAATATTAATAATAATTAAAAACGACTTTTCGGAGTGGACTCAGAAGGAATAAAAAGTCAGTTTTATGAAAAAAAAATTAATCTGCAAAAAGTTGTTGACAAATCAAGTGTTTTTTTTAGAATGGTAATTCTATTAAATTTAACAAGGAGTTTATGCATTTGAAATTATTACTTAAGTAGATTAAAAGCAGTGATAGAAAGGTTTTTATCATTGCAAGATAATTTCCTATCGAGAATCGTTATGAAAGCGAAAATTGTATTTGTAATTTTATTATTAATTATTTCATTTCTTGAGAGTGAAATGATAACGACTATTGATGCGGTGTTCTCAACTCGCTTTGAGAGAGAGGTTGTAAATGATATTGAAATCCTTTCTAACAACATAATTCGCCTCTTTGTTGGTAATTCTTCATCTCAGAATTATATTAATAAAGATAACTCTTTTTTCATAAAAACTAAAATAATAAAAAAAATAATCAAAAAAGATAAAAAATTTCCATTATCAAAAATATCTCAAAAAAAAATCAT
>Ga0099364_10000784_pt1 | contig 53839 bp, 46 predicted proteins | sample TergutTh196P3_FD_73070 | JGI IMG/M metagenome (GOLD analysis project Ga0099364, IMG submission 73070) | Microcerotermes parvus P3 segment gut microbial communities from Pointe-Noire, Republic of the Congo - Th196 P3 | ecosystem: Host-associated > Arthropoda: Insects > Digestive system > Gut ... | reverse complement strand
GGCAGACCGAAGGTAAAGATGACTGGTTGCCCGGCGGCGAAGTTTGGTTGCAGCCTGTCCCCGACCAATCGATAGAAGTACGGTTCGGCGGCGACCTTAATGAGTACTGGGATGGCGACCATCATCATGTTACCCAGCATAATTATCAGTGCGTGAACGCAGTTCCTTATGATATGTACGTTTCGGGATATGACAGTCCGGGCGTTTCCAAGTTGAGGCTCTGGAAAGCCGAAAGCCCTAATTTCGACATGGCGTACTTCAATAAGGGAGATATTGAGCGTGCGGTGTTCGACCCGATTGCTCAGTCAATTTCTAAAGTACTCTATCCCGACGATACGCTGATGGAAGGCAAGGCACTCCGCTTGAGACAGCAATATTTCATGTGTGCGGCTTCCATAGGCGACCTCGTTATTCGTCAAATGAATACCTACGGGACGTTGGATAATCTTCACGATAAAGTCGCGATTCAAATCAACGATACCCATCCGACATTGGCGATTCCTGAGTTAATGCGGATTCTTCTCGATGATTGCGGGTACGATTGGTCGAAAGCGTGGCATATAATTCAGAATACTTTTGCGTATACCAACCATACCGTTTTAGCCGAAGCCCTGGAAACCTGGGACAAGGATTTGTTGCAGCGGATTGTTCCGCGAATCTTTACGATTATCTGCGAAATCAATAATCGTTATTGCGGTGGATTATATAATCGGTTGCAGGATTCCACCAAAGTCGAAAGAATGTCGATTATTTCGGGGAATCGTGTTAAGATGGCGAATCTGTGTATTGATGGTTCTCATTCGGTGAATGGGGTTTCTAAACTCCACTCGGGTATTATCAAGGAAAGTGTTTTTAAAGACCAGTACGAGGATAAGCCGGTGATGTTCAAGAACGTCACGAACGGAATTGCGTATCGGAGATGGCTATTACAGTCTAACCCGGATTTGACGAGCCTTTTGGAAAGTAAAATCGGCTGCGGATTCAAAAAAGACGGCGGCGAACTCTCGAAATTCACTGTCTTCCAGAATGACAAGTCGGTTCTTGAGAAGTTGGGCGAAATCAAACGTGCGAATAAAGGCGTTTTCGCTAAGTACGTATACGATACTATGGGAATCAAGCTCAACCTCGACAGTATCTTCGATGTTCAGGTAAAGCGTCTGCATGAGTATAAGCGGCAGCACCTGAACGCCATGAACATTATAAGCGAATACAACTTCCTTATGGAGAATCCCGATGCTGATTTCGTTCCGAAGACCTATATTTTCGCCTCGAAAGCCGCCCCTGCTTATTATCTGGCGAAGCAGATTATAAAATTGATTTGGTGCCTGGGCGAAGAAATCCGTCAGAACCCGAAAATCAGTGAGAAATTACAGGTGGTTTTCCTGGAAGATTATCGCGTGACTCTCTCTGAAATTCTGATGCCGGCGAGTGAATTATCGGAACAGATTTCTTTGGCGGGAACCGAAGCGTCGGGTACGGGTAACATGAAACTCATGTTGAATGGTGCGTTGACAATCGGAACTTACGACGGCGCAAACGTGGAAATCCATTCGCAGGTTGGAGATGAAAATATCTTCATCTTCGGAATGAACGCGCAGGAAGCCGCTATAATGAAAGCCAACGGATACTCGCCGGAGGGATATTACAACAACAATGATACAATCAAAAACGTAATCGACAGAATGTACAATTCGGTCAACGGCGTACCCTTCCAGGAAGTAGCGGATGACCTGCGTACGAGCGATAGGTATATGTGTCTTGCCGATTTTGAGTCGTATCGGGCAGCCCAGGCGAAGGCAAGTCAAGTTTATCGTAATCCGCAAGAGTGGAACAAAATGTCACTTGCCAATATCGCAGGTGCAGGGTTGTTCTCGGCTGACCGTGCGGTTCGTGATTATGCGGAGACGATTTGGAATTTGATTTAGGATATGCAACATTAATAGTAAGAGTAAATTCAAGGGCTACCGAACTGTCATAGACGAGTCCGGTAGTCCGAACTTTTTAAAAAGAAAGGATGATGCACCATGCCGCAATTCTTGTTGCGAATTGTGGAAAGTGGGGCAATATGGGCTAAAAAAATGAAGATTGCATTTTCAACAATAGCGTGTCCGGATTTTTCGTGGACGGACATTTATTCGATGGCAAAGGACTTAGGATTTAACGGGATTGAAATCCGCGGATTAGGAGACGAAATTTTCGCACCGAAAGCGAAGCCGTTTACCGCAAACCAACTTGATAAAACGCGCGAAACACTCAAACGTCTTTCTCTGGAAACGCCCTGCTTTTCTTCCGGTTGCAGTTTGAAAGACCGGGATAATTTTGAGCAGAATGTAGAAGAAATCAAGAGTTATATCCAGCTTGCCGAAAAATTGGGCGCGGATTATGTTCGCGTGTTGGGGGAAGTCGAACCAATGCCGAATCCGGATTGCCCGGTGGATGACGATGTTGTAATCGAAACGCTGAATGCACTGAAGGGAATCGCCGCAAAAGCGAAGGTCACGTTGTTGGTCGAAACTAACGGCGTTTATTGCGACACGAAAAGACTTCGGAGGCTGTTAGATGAAGTAAATTCTCCCAGTGTGGCGGCGTTGTGGGATATTCACCATCCTTATCGTTATGCAGGGGAAGAGCCGACTGAAACGGTTGCAAACCTCGCCGACTATATCCGCTATGTCCATGTGAAGGATTCGCTCATGGTTGACGGTTCAGTGAAATACAAGCTCATGGGTGAGGGGGACTTGCCGGTCAAAACCGCACTGGAAGAGCTTGTGAAAATCGGTTATGACGGTTATGTCACCCTTGAATGGGTCAAGCGTTGGGCGGGCGATTTAGAAGATGCGGGAATCGTTTTCCCGCACTTTGCGCGATACATGAAGCCGTATCTCGTTGCAAAGAAACAACTCTATAAAGCGAATTCCGGCGGTTTGTATCCGTGGCGGAAGAATTGTCATATAGACGAGACTTTTCCTGATGTGTTAGACCGAATCTGCGAGGAATTTCCCGACCGATATGCCTTCAGATATACCGAATTGGATTATTCCCGCACCTATGTTGAATTTCGGGAGGATGCTGACAGGTTTGCCGCGGCGTTGGTTTCGATGGGGGTTGGTAAAGGCGACCACGTTTCGATTTGGGCAACGAATGTCCCGGCATGGTTTATAACCTTCTGGGCAACGGTGAAAATCGGGGCTGTTTTAGTCACCGTGAACACTGCCTACAAGATTCACGAGGCGGAATACCTGCTTCGTCAATCCGACACCCACACACTCGTGATGATTGACGGGTTCAAAGATTCCGACTATGTGGGGATTATTAAGGAAATCTGCCCCGAATTGTCTTGTGCCAAACCCGGCGAACTCAAGAGCGAAAGATTGCCCTGCCTGCGCAATATAATCACGATTGATTCAGAACAGCCGGGCTGCTTCACCTGGGAGGAAGCACAGTCGCTCGGAGAAAAGGCGTTAGCCGATGAAAGCGGCAGAATCGCTAAAGAAATCGAAAACCGCCGAAGGACAATCACCAAGCACGATATCTGTAATATGCAGTATACCTCCGGTACGACGGGATTCCCTAAAGGGGTTATGCTGACCCACTACAACGTAGTCAATAATGGTAAGGTAATCGGGGATTGCATGGACTTTTCCACCGCTGACAAGCTGATGATTCAAGTGCCGATGTTCCACTGTTTCGGAATGGTGCTTGCAATGACCGCATCAATGACCCATGGGGCAACCATGTGTCCGATTGTCGCTTTTTCACCTGCGAAAGGGCTGAATTGTATTAATAAAGAGAAAATCACGGCATTTCACGGTGTGCCGACTATGTTTATTGCGATGCTGGGACATGAAAATTTTTCGAAGACCGATTTCTCACACGTTCGGACCGGGATTATGGCGGGTTCGCCCTGTCCGGTCAAGGTGATGGAAGACGTTCTGAACAAGATGAACATGAATGAAATCTGTATCACTTATGGTCAGACCGAAGCTTCCCCTGCAATTACCATGAGCAGTACTACCGACAGCGTAGAGACCCGCGTGAGTACGGTGGGCGGACCGGTGTTCGGGGTGGAGGTCAAAATCATTGACCCGGAAACAGGAAACGACCTCCCCGATAATGTTCCGGGTGAGTTGTGCGCACGCGGTTACAACATCATGAAAGGGTACTACAAAATGCCCGAAGCGACAGCGGCGGCGATTGATTCGGATGGGTGGCTTCATACAGGCGACCTGGCGATTCGTCTGTCGGACGGGAACTATAAAATCACCGGGCGGGCGCGTGATATGATTATTCGCGGCGGCGAGAATATTTATCCGAAAGAAATCGAGGATTTTATCTACACCCACCCGAAAGTGCAGGACGTTCAGGTAATCGGTGTTCCGTCGAAGGCATATGGCGAGGAAATCATGGCGTGTGTTATTTTAAAAGAGGGTGAGACGGCAAGCGAAGCCGAAATCAAGGAATTTGTGCTGAAGAGCATGGCGAAACACAAAGTACCCAGTTATGTAGATTTCGTTACGGCATTTCCGATGAATGCGGCAGGTAAAATTCTTAAGTACAAAATGAGGGAAGAAGCTGTTGAAAAACTCGGGCTGCAAGCGGCAAATAAGATTGTGACGGCATAGGAAGGGAAGATTTGGTATGAAGCATTTATTGATATCCGCGATGTTGTTATCGGTGTTGGCTTTTTCGGGGTGCGCTTCTGAACCTAAACAACCGTCTGAATTCGAGTTTGAATATAATGAATATTATGAGGGGTATTTCCTTGTTGCGTATAATGGCGATAATCCCGAGTTGGTTGTCCCCGCCAAATATAAAAATCAGCCGGTTATAGGAATAAGCTCTGTTTCCGGGACTAATGAAAATGTCACCGTTTCACGGATTGTTTTTCCTGATAGTATAAAGACTATTCAATTTTCGTTTAGCTTTTTGACGGAACTTGAAGAGATTAATCTGCCGAATTCGCTTGAAGAGATTATAGGCTCTTTCGGTTTTCAATCGTCTATAACAACGGTTGACATTCCCGATTCGTTGAAGTTTATTGACCATAGCTTTACAGGAGAGAATTTCACCCACATAAATGTGGGTGAAGGCAATCCGTATTACTCTTCCATTGACGGGGTGCTGTTCAACAAGGATAAAACAGAGCTTTGGTTTTATCCGGCAGGGAAAAGTGAGCGCGAGTACGTCGTTCCCGACAGTGTTACGAGAATAGGATTGAACATGTTTATGAACGGAGATTTTAATCTCACGAAAATAAAGCTTTCCGCAGGATTTTCGGGATTTTTTATGTGGGATGTAAGAACCACGTATGGCGATGGTCGGGTCCAAAACTATGACGATTTGCAGAATTTAGGTAACCCCTTTTCGGGTTGCGCCTTTTTGGAAATCATAGAGGTTGATGAGAATAATCAGACCTTCACTTCTATTGACGGCATTTTGTTCAGCAAAGACGAGAAAATCTTGTTTGCCTATCCGCCTATGCGAAAAGGCTCGTCTTATACAGTTCCCTATGGGGTTGAGGTGATTTCGCATGGTGCCTTTCTTCAGTCTTATTATGATAAAAGCGGGGAAATCATTCCCATCGAATTAAATGAGGTCACGCTCCCCTCTACAATTACGAAGTTGGGACCGAGTAATTTCCTTGCCATAGAAAGGCTTTACATCGATATGAATGAGGCAGATTGGAATGAGAATGTGGAAAATTGGCTTCGGAGACATCCTAGTACCGAATGGATTTTTAACGATTCACCGCCGGTAACGCAAACCGAGACGGAAAAACCGCCGGAAACGCCTGATGTAATTGCCCCTCCCGAATAGCTATTACAAAAACAGTGGGGTAATTTTACCCCACTGTTAATATTCGTTATTCTTCCATTTGTTTACTGAAATACATAGCCGCCGCATTGACTAAAGCGGTCTGTTCGGGATTAGCGTATTCGTGTCCCTCCGCAGCGAGCATCATTACCGCACCGCTAACGTCACCTTGTGAGATAATCGGCGAACAAGCGATAGCGTATCTGTCCATGCCTTCAATGGGATTAAGTCGCTTGTCTTCATAGGATTTGTAAACATGAGTTTTGCGCTGTTCAATCAAGTCTTCAAGGGAGTTGGAGACCCTTCTTTCGAGGATTTCTTTCTTTTGGATTCCCGAAGCGGCGATTACATGGTCACGGTCGCAGATTACTGCGGGACATCCCCCGATTCGTGATAAAACTTCCGCATACTGCGCTGCCGTATTGGAAATTTCACCTACAGGTGAATATTTTTTGAAAATAACTTCGCCGTCAACGTTAGTGTATATTTCAAGCGGGTCGCCCTCGCGTATTCTCATTGTGCGCCTGATTTCTTTAGGGATTACTACGCGCCCTAAATCGTCAATTCGCCTGACGATGCCGGTTGCCTTCATATATAAACCTCCTAATTCGTTTTATACTAAGCAGAAATTCTGCATTGATACTAGTATCTGTAAATTAGGGAAGTATATTCAAAAATTTTTTTCGGAATCGTATTGACAAATTCAGTCCCCCGACTCACGAACCGCCGAAATTAACGCCTTGATTTTTTGGCAGTCTTTTACGCCGTTCGTCTCAACCCCGCTACTGACATCAACGGCAAAAGGATTGACCTTTTCAATTGCATCTTTGACATTATCAGGTGAAATCCCGCCTGCCAGAAAAAACGGCTGATTGATTCTTTTTGGGAGTGAATTCCAGTCAAAAGTCCTGCCCGAACCCGGTTCAACACCATCAAACAGCAAGAAATCCGACCCTGTCGGTAATTCATCGGTTTGAAGGTTTATCGCCTTGATAATCGGTACACCGGTTTTCGCCAATCCGCAAATGTATTCGGCGTTTTCGAATTCGCTCGAACCATGAAGTTGAATCATGTCGATTATGTCGTTTTCGACCATGTCGATTATATTTTCGGCAGGTTCGTCCACGAAAACGCCGACCGCAACAATCCCGGGGCGAAGCCGCTTACGTAGTTCCCGTGCTTTTTCCGGGGTGATTGCCCGTCGGCTTTTTTCAACGAAAACGAATCCGATGTAATCCGGATGTAACTCGTTAACACAGTCGATATCTTCAACCCGTGTAAGCCCGCAAATCTTGATTTTTGTCAAGTTTTCGTCCCCGTTCCTCTCAATTTTTCTATTTCTGCCTTTTTGTCGTGACTCCGCATGAGTGTCTCGCCGATTAATACTGCATTTACCCCTGCTTCACGGAGAATGTTTATGTCGGCAGGTGAATTAATGCCGCTTTCCGCAACGAACAGCCTGTCGGAGGGAACGAGCCGCCTTAAACGCCCGCTGAGTGAAACATCAACCTCAAAAGTCTTAAGATTACGATTATTCACACCTATAACGCGGGAATTCGCCGATAATGCCATCTCCACCTCGGATTCGTCATGGGTTTCGACCAACACCGAAAGCCCGATATCGTGAGCTATTTCGATGTATTCGGCAAGGGCAGATTTTTCCAGTATGGCGCAAATAAGCAGAATCGCGTCGGCACCGAGGATTTTTGCCTCGTAAATCATGTATTCGTCAACGGTGAAGTCTTTGCGCAACAGCGGAGTTGCGACCGTGTCGGCGATTTCGCAAAGGTAGTCATCACTCCCTTTGAAGTAAAACGGTTCGGTCAGCACTGAAATTGCTGCTGCCCCCGCCGACTCATAATCCCGCGCGATTTGCAGGTACGGGAAGTCTTCTGCTATAATTCCCTTTGAGGGTGAAGCTTTCTTGATTTCACAAATGAACCCCAAATCAGAAGAACCCAGTGACTTCTCAAACGGGAAATCGCCGACTTCTATTGATTCTGCCTGCCTTCTCACTTGCGCGAACGAGTGGATTTTCTTCCTCTCATCAATGCGATTGCGTGTACGAGCCGCTATTTCATCTAAAATGTTCAATTTTACCATATCCCCCCTGTTGAATAATTTTTATTATATCCGAAAAAGATTACTTTAGTAAATTCGGTGAAAACGCCGCCGTCATCGCTCTTGAAAACCTCATAATAATCGGTTGAATCGCTCACGGAAATTAACAGAGAGTAATAATAGACCTGCTTATTATAAACGTCGAGTTGGGTGACACCCTCAGCGATTTTATTTGACAGGGTCGCGTCTTCCGAACGAGAAGAATGGAGTGTCGCGCCGTTTTCAAAAGAAAAATCCGTCATAAAATACACGATTTCCCCGGCATAGACCTGCAACGTCCCGAATTCCACTTTATCGGCAATTTGAATACCTCTTCCGCTGTCATCTGCCGTTTTGCGGAAGAGTGCGTTGCTTTCGGCATCGGTGTAATAGATATTCCCATCACTCGTGGTTACATAACTGTCAATGTTTACCGCAATCACCTTGCCGGCTTCGTCAGTTTTGTTGTTCAGCGGACGCGATTTCAAGCTCGCACTCTCCCAGTTTCCGTCTTTGTAGAATAGCGTTTTACCGTCCCGCGATAGGGTTACATCGTATAGATTTCCGTTGTCAAGTGAGCGGGAATCGTATGCCGAGTCCAGCGAAAACAGTCCGTTTCCTAACGTTGAGAAGACTTTCCCGCTAAAATCGTCGAATCCGTACGTGACACTGCTCTCGTGGCTTTCGCGGGAGGACTGCGCCCCCTTCGGAATGATGAATCGTGAGAGTACATCGTCGGAAATCCGTTTCCTCACGCCGCCGTCAATGCTGATGTAGGCGAATTCCCCCTCGTTGAAGACAATCTGCGAATAATCACGGTTGAAATGCGTAGGCACAGCCGGTCCGATTCTTGCAAGTGACACCCCCGTCGTACTCGAATCCGTTCCCTTTTTCACCATGAGTCTGCTGTCTTCTGCGTAATAGACGAACTTCCCTTCATCGGCGATTGCATACGGGAACATATTTTCACCGAACAATTCGCTTTCGCCGCCGTTTCTGCTGATGAAGGCTTTACTCGTGAATATAGGTGTCGATTCACCCTCTTGATTAGATTGGAATGTCATGGTAACATCGGTAACGTAGAAGACCAACTCACCATCCGGGGAAATCACTCCGCAAACGTTTGACCTTCCGTCATAAAAAGTGGATTCGCTGACTAAGCGTGATTCTTCCCCGCTTGAGGAAGTCGCTAAGTAGTGCAGTTGAGCGGTTTCATTGTTGTTGTTGAAATGACTCCAGTAAATGAGTCCGTTACCGGAATCTGCCAATTTGAACCCATATACTCCCACCGCGATTCTGAGCGGTGCATCGGCGAATTCATCGAAAAAGTAGAGTGTTCCTCCGCTCTCGGTGCTGTAATCGAACAACGCTGTCGCCTTTGTTCCTTCCATATTGACTTCATGATTATAAAACTCACCCGCTATTTCCTGTGTTTTACCATCATGGAAAACAATGGTCGTTTTATCGCGATTGGGACTTTCAAAGAAGATGATGTCCCTCTCCATTCGATAGACCGCACTGAAATCATCGTCGGGATTGTCACCTTTTTTTAAGAAACAGCTCGACAATCCGATTAAAACCAGGCAAATCGGAATCACACGCATTGCATTACGAATTATACTCATATATGACCATGCCTTTCCGACACCAACGTGCAATGAAACTCGTTGCCGTCTACGCCCCTGATACCGGGCGTTTTGTTTCAAATTTATCAGCTCCTATATACTACTGTAGTATATAAACAGAGGCGTCATGCAATGACACCTCTGTTTTTTGATTGGATTTAAAGCCAACCGCGCTGTTTTACCGCTTTGTTCACCCGGTCGATTGCAATCATATACGCTGCATCTCTTAAATATACTCCTCGCTCTTTCGAGAGTTGGTATACCCCGCTGAACGCTTTCGACATGGTGTAACGGAGTTTCTCCAACACTTCTTCCTTACTCCAGAAGTAGTTCATGTTACATTGAATCTGTTCAAAATAGCTAACCGTTACCCCGCCTGCATTAGCGAGAAAGTCGGGTGCTAAATGGATTCCCCGCTTTTCGATGAGCGGGTCACAATCGGGGGTTACAGGGCCGTTAGCCGCTTCCGCTATGACCTTTACATTCCCCGAAACGCAGGAGAAGTTCTCCGGTGTGATTTGGTTTTCGAGTGCCGCCGGGAACAATATGTCAACATCTTCCGAAAGCCACGCTTCGCCCGGTAAAAGTTCATATCCCAACGATTGCGCCTTTTCCTTGTCAATGCACCCGAAATTGTCTTTTATGCTCACGAGTTCTTCGATATTACAGCCGGTTTTCTTCCTGAAAGTATAGGAGGCTTTATCGGCAAGGTCATAACTCGAAACGCTGATGACAGTCCCCCCTAAATCGGAATACAGTCTCGCCGCGTATTCGCCGACGTTACCGAAGCCTTGAATACTCGCCGTTGTTTCTTTTATATCGATGTCTTCGTTTTTGAGAAGGTCGTCTACGATGTACACAACGCCGTATCCGGTTGCTTCTGTTCTGCCGAGCGAACCACCCGAGCCGACCGGTTTACCGGTAATCACGCCGGGATAGTGCCCCCGTGCGATGGTTTCATATTCGTCGAGCATCCAGAGCATATGCTGACCGTTTGACATAACGTCCGGCGCGGGAACGTCTACGTTCGGACCGAGTAAGTCAAACGATTGCCGCACGAATCCACGACAGAGCCGTTCTTGTTCCGACAGGGACATAGTACGCGGGTCGCATACGATTCCGCCTTTACCGCCGCCCAACGGAATATCAACTACCGCTGTCTTCCAGGTCATCCACATGGAAAGTGCACGAACCGTGTCTGCGGTTTCGTGCGGGTGGAATCGCAGTCCGCCTTTTGCGGGGCCGCGCGCGGTGCTGTGTTGAATCCGATACGCACGAAACGTTTTTGATGTTCCGTCATCCATTTTCACAGGAATCATGAAATGTAACTCCCGCATTGGCTGCCGCAGAAACTCCCGTGAGTCCTGTTCGAGTTGAATCATATCCGCCACTTTGTCGAACTGCGCTTGCGCGTTCTCAAAAGGGTTGTAGGTTGATGCCATTTTTATTTTCTCCTTATTACGAATTAATTGAGATTAAAAGCAATTATACTGCAAATCAAGAAATTTGTCAAGAAGAATTTTTATTTTGGCGAATTTCTTTTAAAAAACTCTTGACATTCTCTGAAAAGTCTGATATACTGTATCAAGTCTTGTTGGAGACGATATGCGCCGTTAGCTCAATTGGATAGAGTGTCTGGCTACGGACCAGGAGGTTTGGGGTTCGAGTCCCTTACGGCGTGTAGAAATTAAAAGCGTTCCTGTTTTATTTCAAACGGGAACGCTTTTTTGTCTCTCTTTTTTGCTCTTATAGAAGTCCCGCCGCCTCTTCGTCTAAGATTACAGTGACGTTCGGGTGCAGATTAAGCAGGGTCGCAGGGATTTGCGTGGTCACTTTCCCCGAAAACAACTCCTTCACGACCGTCGCCTTTGCTTTCCCGCTAATCAGCAACAGAATGTGTTTCGAACCCATAATCCCGCTTAACCCCATTGAAATCGCCTTCTTCGGGACATCTTCCTCTTTTTCGAAGAAGCGTGAGTTTGCGGTAATTGTATCCTGTGTGAGTTCCACCAAACCCGTTGCAAGCGGGAGATTTTCCCCCGGTTCGATAAAGGCGATGTGTCCGTTATTGCCAATTCCGAGGAGTTGTAAATCAGTCCCGCCGGCTTTGTTCAACCCGGAATCATAATCCGAACATTCTTTTTCGGGTGCTGAACATTCACCGTCGGGAATGTTTACGTTTGACGGAGGGATATTCACATGGGAGAAGAGGTTCTCGTCCATGAAATATCGGTAACTCTGTCGATTATCTCGTTTAATGGGATAATATTCGTCGAGGTTAAACGTCTTGACCTGCGAGAAGTCCAACCCGGTTTTCTTATGCTCCTCCGCGAGTCGCTTATACGTTCCAATCGGGGTTGAACCGGTTGCCAGACCCAGTACGCTGTCGGGTTTGGTGCGGACTTGGTTCGCTATGATGAATGCGGCTTCCGCACTCATTTCTTCGTAGGTTTTGCAGATAATTTTTTTCATGAAAACTCTCTTTCTAACTCAAAATCCGATACAGCGGTTTTTGTTCTTGTTCTATCATTGCCCATGCCGTAGCATCGTGCGTACATCTTGCCGGAATGTTCGAGGATTTATAGTATCCCACCCTTCGGCCTGCGCCATCCTCCGCACAATTCGGCCCGTACATCAATCCCGTCGAAGCGCAGTAGTAGTCCTCGACAGCCCCGGATTTGTTTTTCACCTCTGCCCAACCGCGGGGTTGGTCGATAGGGATTAGTTTTGACATGATTTCCCCCCAGACGATTGTAGGCGGTCTCCACCAGTCACCGCCGCCCGGTTGATTCGACAGCGCGCGGTTGTCGTCATAGCCGAGACGGATTACCGCTACATAATCGGGGGTTAATCCGGCGAACAAAACGTCAGACATATCGTTAGCTGTTCCCGTCTTACCGATTATTTCAACGTTCGGCATAGGCAATTGCGCACGGCGACCCATTTCATTCGGGTCTTCCACAACGTCCCGCATCATTCGGTTTACTACCCACGCTGAATCCGCACCGATTGCCTGCGAACCCACAGAGTCTCTCTCCATGATTATATTCCCGTTATGGTCTTCAATCCGCGAATAGAAGGCGGGTTTGTAATAAATCCCCCCCGTTCCGAAAATCTGGAACGCCCCGGCTAATTCGTGCAGTTTAACTTCCATAGAACCGGTTGCAAGTGACGAATAAGTCAAGTGCTGTTTCGTGGTGAGTGTGGTAATCCCCAAACGCTCCTGCAGGAAGTTTAATGCGGTATTTGGGCCGAGCAGGTGCATCGTCCGTGCGGAAACGGTGTTGGTGGACTTCGCTAAAGCGTACCATGCTGCGTAATTGCTTCCCGAACCGAGACTGCCGCCGTAGTTTTCCGGCCAGTCTTTAAATTGACCGGGTGCGCCCGGGTCGTCGATTAGCCCCGCAAGGTCAAGCAACATGGACGAATAGGTGATTTTGTTCATGTCAATTGCGGGGGCATACACGCCGAAAGGCTTAATGGTAGAACCGATGTTTCGTCGGGCTTGATTCGCCCTGTTGAAGGCATCATTACCGGGTTTGTCACCGACCCCCCCTGCTACCGCGACTACGTTTCCGTGCATATCCATCACAACAAACGCACTCTGAATAGTGTTCCGTGCGGGGGTTCCCGCAGCATACGGGTAGGATGGGTTTCGCACTAAATACGGGTCGTTGTAAATAGCCTCCAATTTGTCCTGCATTTCGATGTCCATCGAAAGGTAGATTTTATACCCGCCTTTTCGAATCAGTGCGGCGGCATTCTCATAAGGAATTTCGTTAAGTGCGGCTAAATCGGCGGTAATTTCCTTCAGCGCGGCATCGATGTACCAGTTATGCCGAACTGCATATTCGGTGAATTTAAACGGATTGATTAAATCCTCCATAGGGACATTTTGGAAGTACAAGTCTTCATCATCGGCATTGCCCTGCAGACCGTAGAATTCCTCATACCTCTCGTCTATATAACCGAAGTACGCACCGTCACAGCGAGGAAGCTCTTCAGGGCAACGGCACTGACTGCTAATCGGGAGACGGAACTGCACCTGTTCATTCAATGCCTCCTCATACTCCGCAAACGAAATATACCCTTGGTCGTACATATTCCAGATTGCGTTCTTCTGCCAGTATCGCGAACGTTCGGGATTATAATAAGGATTATATGAAACCGGTGACGGAAGCAGACCTATGAGTATACAAGATTCGGCTATGGTGAGCTCACTCGCTTCTTTATCGAAGTAATGTTTCGCGGCAGAGCCTATTCCGTATACTGTGTTCCCCAAAGCGACACGATTAAGATAACTCTCCAGAATATCGTGTTTGGAATATTTTTGTTCAAAGCTGATTGCCCGGAAGATTTCGCGCAGTTTTCTGCCTATGTTGACCTGGTCGTCTTTTGTGATGTCTCTGACTAACTGTTGCGTAATGGTTGAACCGCCGCCGCGTGCCTCGCCTATTCCCGCAAATTCCGAAAGTGTCGCCCCCGCCGTCCGATACCAGTCTACCCCGGCATGGTCGTAGAAGCGTTTGTCTTCCGTCGCTACGAGCGCATCTATTGCGTGTTGCGGAATGTCTTCCAAATCCACCCAAATTCGATTTTCGTCCGCACTCAACGCAAACAGTTCAATGTATTCCTCCGATTCGGGGTCTTCGGGATTGTAATGCGGATTCTTTGCTAAAAGGAAGCTGTTATAGCTGAGTTCCACCGCCTGTAAATCCACGTCGTACATGGATTCGGCGAACTGCGTGATATACACGCTCAAAGCAACTGCGACGACGCACCCGGTAATCACGATTATGAGAAACAGCGTCAGAAAAGTCGTCCCTATAACCGACAGGACGTGTTTCACCCCTTTAACCGGTGTGAGTTTGCCCTTCCTGCGGGGACGTTTGTCGGATTTCGGTTTTGGTGCGCTTTTGAGTTTTTCCGGCGGTTCTTCGGGTAAATTATGGTATATTTTGTGCATGAGTGACCCCCTGTGTTAGACTGTTAGTTTTTGTTCTTTAGCTTGAGTATAATTCAAGACAAAAACTTTCGGTTCCCAGATTGTTTTTAAGTAGTTTGGCAAAAGAGACATAAGCTTTTCACGTGCTTTTAGAGATTCCCTCTCGCTGTTTTTCTTAACAACAAGTATAAACGTAAGCGAAAGCCTTTTTGGTAAGACAAAATCATCGGGAAAATCCGCTTCTTTAACCCCGACTTTTATAGCCGAAAAAAGATTTAGAGCGTGTATGAATTTATCTTTGATTTCAATGATTTCCTCTTCGAAAATTTTGACGTTTCTCTGTAATTTATCCGGGTCATGCAGACGTGGTTTTGCTTCAACGAATAATAATAATCTGTCACCTTTGACCCGGATAAACTCGACCGTTTTAATTTTCGAATGTTTCAAGTCATCGTACACTTTCGATTTTTCAATACGAAAGGAATTATCGGGAATAAAATTCATATCGCTTTCTTCAATATAATCATTCATTTCCGCCAAGCTCCTTTTGAATTTCCCTGTCATACTGCTTGACAGGAACAGAGATTAGATGATTCGGTTCGAGCAGGTCGAAACGTTTGTTTGAATTTGCTTTGATTTTGCCATCGTCTTCATACAGCGAAAGGAACTTGATTTCATCGCTCTCTTTGCGTTGTATGTCGATTTCCTTTGCAAGTAATTCACTGTGCGTTGCAAGGAAAATCTGTACTTTGTTTCGCGATAACTCTATTAAGATTTCCACGAGTTTTTCCATTAGCAACGGGTTGAGACTGTTCTCTGGTTCGTCCCAGAAGAGTACAGTGCCGGGTTTAATCATTTCATTGCGAACGAGCAGAGCCAATAGTCCGAACTTGCGGAAACCGCTTGCTTCCATCGTGAATGGTATACGTTTGTCAATACCTTGACGTTTCATAAAGAAACTTTGACCATCGTGTTCCGGTTCGCCACCGATTAAGTCACAGATTTTGCGGTATAATGGTTGTTCCGGCACAGAGGGAAGCACACGGGATTTTGCAATAACCTCAACTTCCGGCAACAAAAGTTGCGCATTCCCATATGTTGCTGTTTCTACCAAACCTCGTGCGTTGGAGAGCAGGTCGTTCTCGGGAATAAACATTGAGGGAGTGTTTTTATGTCCCTTTTGAGTATATACAATTTCTTGTATACAATCACCCCAAATCATCGTTTCCGTTTCTGTATAATCGTCAGTCATAGGGACTTCAACCCATCTTCCGTCTTTAATCACTCTATCGCCTAAATCACCCTTGCCATCAATACGAATGGATTTAACGCTGATGCGATTAACTACACCTTCGCTTATTGTTTCCATTCTTAAATATTCAAACGGGTAATCACCAAACCTTCCAAGCCAATTGTTTTCAAAAAAGTAATATTCCGTATCTTTGTTGTCACAAAGACGGCACATCACTCTCATCAACGTACTCTTACCCGTGCCGTTACCGCCGATAAGGACGTTCACGCCCGGACAGAAGTCGCACGTGAATTCGCCCTTAAAAACCTGGAAATCCTTGATTTCCACACGTTCTATAGCCATAGCCTACCTCCCTAATCAACCTTACTCATACCGCGACCTCAATATGCGAGATTGCGAAAAAGTCCGGGATTTCCCGCTTTTGTTCGCTGTTCATTTCCTCAAGACACAATTCGGTTACTTCTTTAAGATTCACATACAATTGTTCGATTGATTCGGCACAGGTATGCGCCCCGGGTATACCGGGGGCGAAACCGACATACCCCCCGGACTCGTTGTCTTTCTCGATAACGACCGTTAGATTACGTTTCATAGCACTCACCTACCAATCCCGCAACACTTCTTGAACTTCTTCCCCGAACCGCACGAACACGGGTCGTTAGGCCCGACCTTCTCGCTCGACTTACGGACGACCGTGATTTTCGCACCCGCATTCTCGGCGAAAGCCTTCATGATTTGTTCGCGTTCGGTCATTTTACGAACAGTCAGAATCATTCTCACCGTATCTTCACGAATAGACGCAATCATAGCATCATACATAGCAAAGCCCTCGTGCCGATATTCGACAACCGGGTCTTTTCCTCCGCCCATAGTACGGAGATAAATCCCCTGTTTCAAATCCGCCATCGCATCGATGTGTTCCATCCAATGAGTGTCAACGTTGCGGAGTAACGCATCACGCTCAATATTTCGCATGATTTCGGAGGTGAACTCAGCCTCTTGTGCGGCATAACGCGCCAAAGCACGTTCCAGTAAATCCGCTTGAATATCTTCTTTCGAGACTTCGCCCAACTGTTCGACCGTGTAGTTGTAATCGTTTTCGTCGGTGAGTGCGAACCCTCTGAAATGTTCCCGCAGTCCCATGAGATTCCAGTCGTCGGCGATTTCACCTTGACAGAAAGTCGCGACTGTTTCGTTGACTGTTTCTTCGAGCATTTCGCGAATATTCCCGCTTATATCTTCATCGTCGAGGACTTTTCCGCGTTGTTTATAAATCGTACTTCTCATCTGAGACATAACATCGTCAAATTCAAGAACGTGCTTACGTGCCGAGAAGTTTCTGCCTTCGACTTTTTTCTGTGCGTTTTCGATTGTTCGTGACAGAATCCTGTTTTCAATCGGAATATCCTCTTCCACCTTTAGCATTTCCATCATGGAATGGATTCGCTCCCCGCCGAAGAGCCTCATTAAGTCATCGTCCAACGATAAGAAGAATCGGCTTTCTCCGGGGTCTCCTTGACGACCCGCCCGCCCCCGCAACTGATTATCGATTCGGCGGGATTCATGCCGTTCGGTACCGAGTATGAATAATCCTCCCACTGCGCAGACTTCTTCAGCTTGCGGCGCAATTTCCGCCTTGTACTTATCAAACAACTCTTTGAACGTTTCCCGCGCTTGAAGCACCTGTTCGTTATCGGTCTCGGCGAAACCGGTAGCTTCATATATGACCTGTTCAATCAACTCTTCGTCCAATCCGTCGCGACTCATTCGCTTGCGCATTTCCGAGCGTGCCAGATACTCAGCGTTACCGCCCAGCATAATGTCGGTTCCGCGTCCTGCCATGTTAGTCGCAATGGTGACTGCGTTCTTCTTGCCTGCCTGGGCGACTATTTCAGCTTCTCGTGCGTGGTTTTTCGCATTGAGGACTTCATGCTTGATTCCTTTTTTCTTCAGCATTTTCGATAATTGTTCCGACTTCTCAATCGAAATCGTACCTACGAGAATCGGCTGACCTCTCTCGTGACAATCCTCGACCTGACGAACCACAGCGGTGAATTTTCCGTTTTCGTTTTTGTAAACGTGGTCGTTATGGTCGGAACGTATACAAGGTTTATTAGTAGGAATTTCCACCACGTCAAGCCGATAAATTCCGCGGAACTCTTCTTCCTCGGTCATTGCCGTACCTGTCATCCCCGAAAGTTTGTCATATAAACGGAAGAAATTCTGGAAAGTGATGGTCGCCAGTGTTTTAGATTCATTCTTGACCTTCACCGCCTCCTTCGCCTCGATTGCCTGGTGAAGACCCTCGTTGAATCTTCTCCCTAACATCAAACGTCCGGTGAATTCGTCTACTATTATTATTTCCCCTTCTTTAACAACGTAATCAACATCGAGTTTCATTATTCCGTGGGCTTTAATTGCTTGATTCACGTGATGGAGAATCGAAACGTTATCGGGTTCCATCAAGTTTTCAATGCCGAAAAAAGCCTCGGCTTTCTTTACTCCGGAAGGGAGTAGTGTAGAAGTCCGTGCCTTTTCGTCAACGATATAATCGCCCTCATAATGGTCGTGTTCTTCTTTTGAATCGAGTTCAACAACCTTTTTCGCCTTGAATCCCCTCACGAGCTTGTTGGCTTTCTCGTATAAATCGGTGGATTTATCCCCCTTGCCCGAGATAATCAAGGGAGTCCGCGCCTCGTCGATAAGAATCGAGTCAACCTCGTCCACTATGGCAAAGTGATGTTCCCGCTGAACTTTATCTGATTTACGAACGCACATATTATCTCGCAGATAATCGAACCCGAACTCGTTATTCGTGCCGTAGGTTACATCGGAATGATACGACGCTCTGCGTTCATCATTGCGTTTTTCGTGAACAATCAGTCCCACCGTCATTCCCAGGAAACGGAAGACCCTTCCAATCAGTTCAGAGCCGTACCGCGCGAGATAGTCGTTCACGGTCACAACGTGAACGCCCCGCCCGCTTAATGCGTTGAGGTAGGCGGGGAGTGCCGCCACGAAGGTTTTACCTTCACCTGTTTTCATCTCGGCGATTCGCCCTTGGTGGAGGACTATTCCGCCGATAATCTGAACAGGGTAGGGTTTAATTGCGATTACTCGCCACATAGCTTCACGGCAGACCGCGAAAGCATCCGGCAGAATATCATCCGGGGTTTCCCCTTTGGAGAGACGTTCTTTCAAAAGCCCGGTTTGTTCTTTGAGCTGTTTATCGCTCATGGATTGATAATGCTGTTCGAGGTCGAGGGTCTTTTGCTTCAACGGCTCGATTCTCTTAAGCTCTTTTTGTGAATAAGTTTTGAATAATCCCATGTATGCTTTTCTCTTTTCTATATTTTTTCTATATTATATTCTGATTATAATTATTTCTATTATATCACATACAATTAGGATTTGTCAAGACTGAAATTCAAAAGCGGTTAAGTCAAAACACGCGCTTTTATGAGTGATTGTCGAATCATCTTACCGTATGATACGACCAGGAGGATTTTTATTATCGCCCCCGGAATGAACGGCGCGACGGTTCGGGTGAAAGAAATCGTAAGATTATGCTCGGTAATGAATGCGTACATCAGTAACCCCCCCGTGAAGTTCACCACCGCCCCCAGAATAAGCCACATGGTAAGCCAGAGCGTGTTTCCTCCCTTGTATTTCGCGCCGATTCCCGCAGTAAGTGCCATCAAAGGGAAGGTGAGAATAAATCCGCCGGTCGGTCCGAAGACAATCCCCATTCCTCCGGTGAATCCTGCAAAGACCGGGACCCCTATCGCTCCGAGTAGGACGTACACAAGCGATGCTATAGTGCCGTTTCGCAAACCCAGAACCACCCCTGCTAACGGGATTGCGAAGGTCTGCATCGTAATCGGAACCCCACCGGGTAACGGAATTTTCAATTGAGCGCATGCCGTGATAATTGCCGCGAATACAGCTATGTAGCAGATTTCGCGAACCGTTGATTTTTTTTCGTTTTTTCTGTTGATATCCATTTTTGGGTTCTCCTGTTTTTCTTTTTTTCTTCCATTATACAGAAAAAATTTTGAATTGTCAACTGAGTTTCTGAGAATTGGGTGACAATTCGTCTTGAATTTTTGGAATAATTGTGGTATACTATCGTATAGAAACGATTGGAGGGTTGCGTGGTGGGTGCTAACACAAAGAATCTGGTTTTACAATTTCTTGAGGAAAAGCGGGGCGAAAGCGTTTCCGGCGGGGTGATTTCACGGACGTTGGGGATATCGCGAAATGCTGTCTGGAAAGCGGTCAAGCAGTTGCAGAAGGCGGGGTACAAAATAGAGGGTGTGAGTAATCGCGGGTATAGTCTTTGCGAAAACAGTGACGTTTTGTCTGCCGCGGGAATTGTGTCGCACTTGCGGGAACTTTTCGGCAAGGAAATGTCGCACAAGCTTGAAGTCCATTCGGTAATAGAATCCACCGGTAAAGCCGCAAAAGAAAAGGCTATAGACGGCGCGGAACACGGAACGGTGATTCTTGCGGATAAGATTACCAAGGCGAAAGGCAGATATAACAGGAAATTCTTTACGTTGGCGGGACATGGGGTTTATATGAGTATCATACTCCGTCCGTCGCAATGGGAAGAATTCGACAGTTTTGATGTTCCTACGCTGGTGACGGCTCATGCGGCTGTTTCGGTGTGCAGGGCTATAGAATCAACAACCGGGAAGTCACCTCAAATCAAATGGGTAAACGATGTTTTTCTCGACGGGAAGAAAATCTGCGGAATATTGACCGAGGCTGTCACCGATTTCGAAAGCGGTAATATGCAGTGGATTATCGTGGGAATCGGCATAAATTTTATCACCCCCGAAGACGGATTCCCCGATGAAATAAAAAACACAGCCGGAGCTGTGTTTGACAGAATCGAGGGAACCGAACCCACCTGTTCACGAAACAGGCTTGCCGCAGAGGTCATTAATCATGTGCTGGAACCGGATGATGATAGTCAAACCCTATTGCAGGAATACAGGCGCAGACTTATGATGCTCGGCAAAAGAGTGGTGGTTTCGGGATTAAAGAAACCTTTCGAGGCGGTCGCAGTCGATATAGACGAGACCGGCAGATTAACCGTGAGAAAAGATGACGGAGAAACCCTGTCGCTTTCTTCCGGTGAGGTGAGTTTGCTTATTTCTTGAACATTACTCAAGTGTAATTGCAATTCCGTCATGTGCGGTGACTGTATCGGGGAAAATCTTTTGTGCAACACGAATCCCGTCGTGCGGGCGTTCCAGTGCGGGACTGTAGTGGGTCAGCCACAGACGTTTCGCACCGCTTTTTGCGGCAATCCTCGCCGAATCCGTGAACAGCATATGGTTTTTTTCTTCGATTTTACCGCGCATTTGCTCATCGTAATACATTCCCTCACTTATGAGTAGGTCGGTGTTATACGCGAAATCCGCCATTGTGTCGAACGGACGAGTATCGGTGAAATAGCACACCGAAATCGGCTTGCGCAGACCGTCAAGCACTTGTTCGGGCCGAATAGTCAGACCATCTTCCAACGTAACGGTTTCCCCGGCGTGTAAGACCTTGTACATCTTCACCGGAATGTCAAGCGCGGCTGCTTTTTGCGGACTGAAAATCGGTTTGCGGAACAATTCTGTTCGATATCCCAGGCACAACATTCCGTGACGTAAAGGGAGTGCTGTTACCGTAAGCCCTGCTTTCTCGATTTTTTGCGGCATTCCCCCACGTTCCCAACTTAACTCGATGATTTCTATAGGGAAAGGCAGTCTCGGCGCGATTATGGTCAGCGCGGACACGATTCGCCCGATTCCCGGCGGCCCTGCAATGGTGAGGGGTTGGTCTGCCCCCCTTGCAGAATTCGCAAGAGTGAGTAACATTCCTGTCAGACCCGCCACATGGTCGGCGTGGAAATGAGTGATTAAAAGCAATTCAAGCCGAGACGGTTTAAGTCCGGCTTTTTTGATTGCTATCTGTGTTCCTTCGCCGCAGTCAATTAAAACAGCCGCCCCCTGGTATTCAATCCAACAGCAGGTAAGCCATCGATTAGGCAGGGGAATCATTCCGCCGGTTCCGGGTAAGCAAACGTCGAGCATTTTAGGATTAGCCTTTCTTTGTGTGAGTTAAATTCTTAAAACCACTTTCTTGTGGAGATTGTTGATTACCGCCCTTTTGTAGAGTCCGCCGTTTTCACCGTCGAGACACCACGCGACGGGTCGGTCGCAGAGGATTTTTACGTTTGAGACCTTTTCGAAGGTGACATAATCGGGATTGTATTTTTGCTTGGATAAATCCATGATAATCTGGCTTAACAGAAGCGGATTGTTAGGATTCTTCACCAGAGTGAGTTCAAACTTACCGTCGTCTAATCGAACGCCGGACTTGTCCAGTTTAAACATTCCCGCTACCGAAGTTGAGTTAGTGACCAGTCCTACAACAAATTCATCTTTGATTACCTTACCGTCGAATTCTACTTTCATTCGATAAGACGGAATGTCGATTGCCTGTTTCAGCCCTTCCATCACATAGGAGAGATGACCGAACGTCTTTTTCATGTCTTGGGTGACGGTGTACGAAACCGACGTAAACAGCCCGAATGCGGCTACGTACATGAAATTCTTTTCGCTGGCCGATTGCCCGCCCCTGAATCCGCCTATATCAATGGCACGATTTTTCCCTGCAACGATTTTCTTTACCGCAAGGGAAACATCGTTCGGCATACCGACTGTTGATGCGAAATCGTTAGCAGTCCCCGACGGAATAAAACTGAACGGTGGAGATTCTGTCAATTCCGTCAATTCTGAAATTTCTGTCTGTTCCGGAAACCGCTGCAACCGAGAAAGCCCGTTCACGACCTCCGAAATAGTTCCGTCACCGCCATAGCAGACGATTAAATCGTAATTTTTGCCGTATTTGGCAACTTTCTCACGAGCATCGAATTTTTTCTTCGTGGGGAAGACGGTAACTTCGTACTTGCGTGCAGAAAACTCACTCACTAAATCCAACAAAATTGAGCCGGCTTTCATCTTTCCTGCGTTGGGATTGATAATCAAGAGCAGTCGTGGAGTCATCTGTTGTCCTCCGTCGTTCCGGATAATACCTCGGCAATTTCATGCAATATCTGAACAAACGGATTACTCGTTGTTGTCGTGGTCGTCTCTGCCCTTCTAAAAAGGAAGAGGTAGTAGTCACTGAAATAGCGTGATATCATAGTTTCTTTAGTTTCATCGCGGAGATAATGGTCATTGAAAAAAGTGGCCGGAACTTCTCCCGATTCGTTTGTAATCTCTTGCTCGTCGCTTTCGCCCCGAATTTCACCATGATTGTTCACAGCCGAATTTTCGTCTGATTCATAATCGTAGGAATTTGCCCATGCTTGACCTTTACCGTCTTCGTGAGGTGAATCAAGAGTACCCCCCCCCCCGATTAAGCCCATATCGCCTGCATAATCACGGTCATGGTCAAACGAAGGCGAACGCGCGGCAAAGTAGGTGACTCCGAATACTAACAGACAAGTCGCCGCCGTCACAGTTGCGAGGCGAGAGAACCTCCTCTGTTTGACCTTCACCGGGAGAATATGCGTTTCGGGCAGGTCGCCTGTATCTTGCAATTTCTTTAAATCGCAAATCAACGTCCCGACAAAAGCCGGCGAAGGCGTGTGCATTTCCGTTTTTTCAGTGTATAACTCTTTAAACGAAATCCTCATCGAAATCAACCCCTTTCAGTTTTTCCTTTAACAGTTTCCGTGCGCGAAAAAGCCTAGACTTCACCGTGTTAATCCCCTGTCCGGTCGCTTTTGCGATTTGACTCAGCGACAGTCCTTCGTAATAGAACAGATGAACCGCCACCCGCTCTTTTTCCGGCAGGGACATGACGGCAGGTTCAACGAGGGAACGTGTCTCGAAGTCTTTTATTGCTTTGTCTTCCTGCGGGGAATCGGCAAATTCCTCATTAAACTCCCCTGCATTCTTGACTTTATGCGGTGAACGCGCTACATTAACCGAAATATTGCTCGTCACGCGGATTAGCCATGCTTTCCTGTGTTCCTCGTCGTTGAAAGTCTTCCCCGACTTTTCGTGCGTGATGAGTTTAATGAAAACCTCTTGTACGATGTCTTCTGCGTCGTGATTGTTTCCGGTTTTAGCGAAAGCCAACCGATACAGCATGGTGGAATATCTATGCACGATTTCTTCAATTGACAGTTTCTTCACGTCCATGACACAGAATCCCTTCCTTATAATAATAAAACAATCCAAAGCTGAAAAAGGTTGCGTTTTTTGTAGTTATTTCTCCGCAACGAAAGTCTTACAAGAGTTTCGTTGCGGTTTAATATTACTCGAGCATATTGTCAATCGCCCCGATTTTCACTGTTCCTTGTTTCAGTGCGGCGAATCCCAGCATCAGCAACACCAGTGTCTGAACCAGTGACAGCCCGCTTCTGCAAATCGAGAGAATCCGATTAAGCCAGCCCATGTCAATCGAGCCGTTGAAAAGTGCGGCAACGCTTGTCAATAACGATTCTGAATCCCGTGCAAGTGAGATAAACGCCGACAACACAGTGAAGAATACGTATACCGCCACCGCTTTCACCGCCGTTTTGCGAAGCCACTCGTCCCCCTCATAAATAAGAACGTACAACGCCATTATAACCAACGCAACCACGTTGATTAACCCCATGAAATAGAGTCCCGCCCCGAATAATCCTACCGAAATACCGAATTTTGTTTTTGCCATTGTTATGACCTTACCTTTCCGCGCTTTTCGCGCAATTCAATAAATATACTTTATTAATTTTGGAAATCCGTATGAACTTCCTCTGCAGGGCAGGCAAAGCCCGCCCTTTAGTTTTGTTTTTACGGAATAAACGTGTTCTCGCTGCCGTCGGTTTTCATCATGAAAATCATACCCCATTCTTCTTCACGATAGATAATCCAGTTACCGACTACGTTCATATACCCGCTTTGGACTTGGTTGAGTTTATACTTCATCTCGTCCCGCACCCCCGAACCGTCGGTCTTGATTTTGTAAACCGCCCCCCCATCGTTCGAGTTTGCGTAGTAAATCCAATCCCCCGTGACGTTGAGATGTTCGTTGTTATCGAAACTCATGATGACCTTGCTTCTTTCGTTATTATCCGGTGCAAGCTTGAATATCCCGTAGCTGTCTTCAACGTTGCTTGCCGAACTCGGAACAACCATCGAAAAGTACAGCCAACCGTCATAAGCGATTTGCAGGGATTCAATCTCCTCGTCATCACGGAGTTTCTCGTTGTTCACACCTTCGGTAGAGACTCTGTATATGGTCTCGTCCCTATCTACGTTGACGTAGTAAATCCAGTCCCCCAGTACCGAAATATACTCACTGTAGGCGGCGTTGAGCTTCTTTTTGCCCGAACCGTCGGTCTTGACTTTGTAAATACACCCGTCTAATCCGACATTGACGTAATAAATCCAATCTTCATGAACGGTGACGAATCCACATTCTTCATCGATAACCAATGAAACATCCGAACCGTCAAGCTTCATTCGATAGAGTTTATCATCTTCCCATCCTATGAAGTAAATCCATTCCCCGACTACGTTGAGACCGAACCCGGCATATTCGTGTATTTCCGTGAATTCAGAGCCGTCTTGTTTCATTCGATAAAGCGAACCGAGGGAGCCTATGAAGAAAATCCAGTCCCCCTGCATAGTCGCCATTCCGTGGTTCTGAATGTTCCCCGCTGTGTTCCCGTAGACGTTGGGTTTGTCGTAAAATTCGCTGCCTTCTTCCTTCTTGCATCCCGACAAAAATGTCAATGAAAAAATCAACGTGAATACCAGGAATAAAGAAATCTTTTTTGTGAAACTTTCCATAATCAATCATCTCCTAATAGAATAAGTTTTTGCGCCGCAGAAAGCACTCCCGCTCTGCCTGCGGTAAATGTCAGTCCTCCTTGCAGGAACACTGTGTACGGCTCTCGAATAGGCGCGTCGGCACTGAGTTCGATTGAAGCCCCCGCCGTGAACGCCCCCGCCGCCATGATGACTTGGTGTCCGTACCCCGGCATTTCCCACGGAACCGGTGTAACGAATGAATCCACCGGACTTGCCGCCTGAATTCCTTCGCAGAAAGCGCGAATCCGCTGTTCATTGGTGAGGTTTACGGCAACGATTATGTCGGTTCTGTATTCGTTGTACCGCGGAAAACAGTCGAACTCCAACAGCTCAAACAATGCCGCCGCAAACGCAGAAGTCTTTAGTGCGCCCGCAACCGTTTCGGGTGCGCGGAACAACCCCATGTACATTCCGCGATTCTGATTAAGCGAACACCCCGCTTCCGAACCGATTCCCGGTACGGTCAGACGTTGCGCACAGAGCTCGACTAAATCGCGCTTCCCGGCGATGTATCCTCCGGTTTCGGCGATTCCTCCTCCGGGATTCTTAATCAGACTGCCCACGATTAAATCAACGTCCGCCGATGTAGGTTCACTTTTCTCGCAGAATTCACCGTAACAGTTATCGACTATGATTGCGGCTTTGGGGTTGACTTCGCGTACGGTTGCCGCAATCTCACCTATTTGAGTTACCGTCAGCGGTTTTCGCAACGAATACCCCCGTGAACGCTGAATGAATACTGCTTTAACGTTTTTATGCACCCTACATTCTCGACGAATCGCTTCAAAATCCGGTGAAGAATCAGGCAGTAATTCTACTTGGCTGTACTGTATGCCGTATTCTTTTAATGAACCGCCGGAATCTCCTTCGATTACACTGTGGAGTGTGTCATACGGTTTGCCCGTGACCGAGACGAGACGGTCGCCGGTACGCAAAATTCCGAAAAGTGCGACGGTAATCGCGTGTGTCCCATTTATGAAGTTGTGACGTACCAACGCACTTTCTGCCCCTAATGACTCGGCGAAAATCCTGTCGAGTGTGTCCCGACCTTCGTCGCCGTATCCGTATCCGTTGCTCCCTTGGAGATGATTTTCCGATACCCGCCCGTTTATGAACGCACGCAAGACTTTCTCGCCGTTGTAACGTGCGTTCTCGTCAAAACTCTTGAACGCGTCCCTGCACATTTCTTCTGCTTGAGCCGCTTTTTCAAGGAGTTCGTGGCTGAAATCCAAATTGCTGTTCTCCTTTCATATTTTAGATTTTTTTACCGCAAAGTCACGATTGTCACCCCGTCTTCGCCTTCGCCGTATTTGCCGGTGCGGAATTCTTTCACCTGCCGATTCAATTTAAGATAAGCGTGAACCGCCTGTCTCAGAATCCCGGTACCTTTTCCGTGAATAACCGTTACCGTTTGAATGTGATTCATAACGCAGGAGTCCAAGAATACATCTACCGTTGAAATCCCTTCATCACTGCTCATCCCGCGAATATCCACTTCCAGCAGGCTTGAACTTCTTCCCGAATGGGCATGATGTTCGTGAGGGTGAGCTTTGACCGATGAAAAACCGTGATTCTGTTTTGAAATCGGCTTCCCGTTAAGTGAAACCCGTTCTTCGTCTTTGACCGTTACCAACCGCAGGTTCGTTACATTTGTTTTGGTTTTGACTATCCCGACCTGCACCAGACAATTCCCGGAAGAATCCGGCAGGGAAATCAGACTTCCTTTCTTGTCCATATCGACCAAAAGCACGGTATCGAATTTTTTCAGAGCACGCGGGAGTTTATAGTTTTCGTTTTTGTCGTTTTTTTCGATTGGATTAGCCTCATCATGCAATCGATTAAGCGAGGTATTAACCTTTGAACGAATTCCCCTAACTTTTTCCGAGAAGTCGGACTTGTCCTTACTTCGTTTAAGCTCCTCCAATTCCTCCAGAATTGAATCCGCGCTTTGCCTGACCCCTTCTATAATGGAAAGACTGCGCTGCCGTGCATTAGTCAATTCTTTTTCGCGAAGTGCGGCGAGCGTCTTACGCTCATTTTCAAGTTTAGCCGCCATCTCGCGTGAATCTCGCTCATTTTGAGTGACTTTCTTCTTTAGTGCCTCGACTTCAACCCGTGAATCCTCAAGCTTGCGAATTATATCATCGAACCGCTTATTTTCACTGCTGACAAGTCCCGATGCTTTTGCGATAATCTCGTCACTTAAGCCGAGACGTTTGGCAATCGCCAGGGCGTTAGATTTACCCGGTGTGCCGGTAATCAGCCGATAGGTCGGTCGAAGCGTGGCAATGTCGAATTCGCAGGAGGCATTTTCCACCCCATCTGTTTCGAGGGCGTAGATTTTCACTTCCTGATAATGCGTGGTTGCTATAACAAGACAGCCCTTCTCTTTGAGACTGTCGAGAATCGCCACCGCCAATGCGCCGCCTTCCGAAGGGTCGGTACCCGAACCCAACTCGTCCAACAGAACCAGGTCTCCCGCCTTGACTTCGCCGGTGATTCTCACGATATTGTTCATATGAGATGAAAACGTGGAAAGGCTCTGCTCTATGCTCTGTTCGTCACCTATATCTGCGAAAACGTTACCGAAAATCCCGATTCGTGAGCCGTCTGCCACAGGGAGCATTAGCCCGCATCGTGCCATCAGCGTGAGTAATCCCGCCGTCTTGATTGCCACTGTTTTCCCGCCGGTGTTCGGTCCGGTTATGACCAGTTGGCGATTGACGGTTAATGGTTGACAGTCCCCCGCAGTTATGTCGATTGGTACGACTTTTTCGGCGGAAATAAGCGGGTGGCGGGCTTTTCGAAGGTCGATGGCGGGGGTTGCGGTTAATTCGGGGATAACCCCCTTCATTCTCGCACCGAGGTTCGCTTTAGCGAAGCAGAGTTCCAGGCGGATACAAGCGTTGAATCCGTCGTTAAGTTCTTCGGCGAATCCGCCTGCTAACGCCGACAGTTCGGCTATTATTCGCTCGATTTCGTCCTTCTCGCGTGATTTCAGTACCCGGATTTCGTTGTTGGCTTCGACAACCCCCATCGGTTCGACAAAAAGCGTCGCCCCCGAACCCGATGTGTCGTGGACTAATCCCGGGATTTCGTTCTTGTGTTCGACTTTGACGGGAATGACAAATCGCCCGTCCCGCTGAGTGACCAGGCTCTCTTGAAGATATTTCTTGTTGTCGGCATTGCGAATCAGCTTGTCGAGACGTTCGCGGATTAACAAGCTTTGCTTTTCGAGACTGCGTCGAATCCGAAAGAGCTCCGGGCTTGCCGAGTCTGCCAGTTCATCCTCCGCTATGATTGATGTTTCGATTCGTTCAAGCAGTTCTTTATTCGGAAAAAGCTGACTGAACAGATAAGAAAGGCTGTTGTCCTCTTCGGATTGTTTTCGCCAACTTATGAGAAGGTGTATTTCGCGGAGAACCGCTGCAATGTCCAGGAGTTCGCGCAGTGACAGACTCCCCCCTTGAGATGCTCGTTTCACCGATTCGCCGGGTTCTTTTATATTGGAGAACCGAGGGGTGCCGAGTTTTGCGGATAAGCGAAACGCATCTCCCGTCTTGTTCAGTTCATCGGCAACCTCAGACGGTTCATCCAGCGGATTCAACCTGCCGATTCTTTCGCGGCAAGCGTCGCTGTACGCTTCATCGGCTAACAGCAGCAGAATTTTATCGAGTTCTAATTTTTTGTGACATCTATTCATAATATGCTATTATAGCATACTGCTCTTGATTTTTCAACAGTAGTATGTTATAATGAGCAAAAAATATTATTACAACCGAAAGTGAGAAAAAAATCATGGCTGAAATCAGAGGATTCAAAGGACTTCGCTACGCAGAAACCGCAGGTAAATTAAACGAATTATGCTGTCCCCCATACGACATAATCAGTGAGAGTGAACGGCAGGATTTGCTCAAACAAAATCAATACAACATTATCCGGTTGGAGCTTCCGCGTTCCTACAAAGATGGTGCCGAGAACGAAGACATGGAATCGTACAAAGAAGCCGGCAAAATCCTTCGTGATTGGGTGAATTCGGGCATTTTAGCTGACGATGGAGACGAGAGTCTCTACGTTTATGAATTTTCGTTCGATTTTGAGGGTGCGAATTACGCAGCAAAAGGATTCGTCGGGTTAGTTAAACTGGAAGAATTCTCGAAAGGGATTGTCTTACCGCACGAAGAAACGCTTTCAAAGGCGAAAACCGACCGATTCAATCTTATGACGGCAACCGGGGCTAATTTCAGCCAGATTTACTCTTTGTATATGGACGACGATAATGCCGTTCTTGATACTCTCCACAAAGCGACTGACGGTTCACCGTTGTCGGAATTTACAGATAAAGACGGAGTTACCCACAAACTGTGGAGAATCGATGGGGTCGGAGGGCAGGCGACAATCGCGAAAATCGCCGAATTAATGAAAGACAAGCAGGTCTTCATAGCAGACGGACATCACCGCTACGAAACGGCGTTGAACTATCGCAATTCGGTTTCCGATAAGTCGGAAATCGGGACTTCGGCTTACGTACCCATGATGTTGGTTAACATGGAGAATCCCGGATTAATCGTTCTGCCCACCCACCGAATCGTTCGGGATTTACCGGGATTCGATTACAGTGAAATCATCGCGAAATCGGGCGAATACTTCGACATTACCGAAGGTCTGAGCAGAGAAGAAAGCGTTTCCCAATCAGCGGCGGCGTGTAAAAACGGCAAGAAGGCATTCGTCCTGTATGTGGGCGGTAAATATACGTTGATGACCTTGAAAGATATAGCTGTCATGGACTCACTCCTGCCTAACGAAGATATCAGCCTTCGACAACTTGATGTGAGTGTACTTCATTCGCTTGTGTTAGAACGCTTACTCGGTATTGACAAGGCGAATATGGCGGCACAGACGAATCTGACGTATATCAAACTCGAAGAGGATGCAATCGCCGCGGTTGACAACGGCACGGCGAATTGTGCGTTCCTGCTTAACGGTACAAAAGTCGGCGAAATCAAGGACGTGGCTTTAGCGGGCGGGAAAATGCCTCAGAAGTCAACCTACTTTTACCCGAAGCTGACCACCGGGCTGGTCATGAATCGGATTTTTGCGGAGCAATAATACTCCGCTCGAAAAGTCTTGTCTAATCGGGCAAAGCCCGATTAGGACTTTTCCAGTTCAAATTGCCCTGCGTCTCGCCCCTCCGGGGCAACCGACGCATCCGTCGAATTAAACCGCCAAATGTCAAGACATTTGTTGCGGTTTAATAATATCTAATAGGATATTCATTGTACTTTTGTGTGCAGTAAGGAAATGGTTATAGACATGAAAAACGAAATAATAAATCATCTGAACGAACACATTATACCCTTCTGGGATTCCCTCGTTGACCGTGAAAACGGGGGATTCTACGGGTATGTGGGAAACGACTTAAAGCCCGACAAGACCGCTGATAAAGGGGCAGTCCTGCATTTGCGGATTCTGTGGTTTTATTCCAACTGCTATCTTATTTTGGGGGACGAAAAACACCTCAAAACAGCGAAACACTGTTACGATTTCATTGTGAAGCACTTTTGGGATAAAGAGTGGGGAGGTGTCTTCACGAACGTCACCGCCACGGGAAAAAGCCTTTCCCCTTATGAGAAGAGCGGGTATAGTTATGCGTTCTTCATATACGCAATGTCGAGTTATTACGCCGCATCGGGTGATTCTGCCGCGTTTGAGTTGGTGTTGGAGCTTTTCCGCAAAGTCGAAGTCAAGGGTTATTACGAGACCTATGCGCAAAATTGGTGTTCGCGTTCCGAAAACAAGACTGCGGGATACATTCTGCATTTGGTGGAATCGTATACCGAGTTTTATCGTGTGACAGAATCGTTATCGTTGAAGGCACACATTGCAAAATGCACCGAGGAAATCCTGCGGATTATCTACGATAAGATTTATAACAAAGATGAGGGTTGCCTTTATGAAGTCTTTGACGAAAACATGAATGTGGTCGGAGATAAGCGGATGTATGGGCATTATGTTGAGGCGGCATGGCTAATCGGGCGAACGTTGGACACATTTGGTGATTTGTTCGACCTTGATTTGACGGCGAAAATTCGCGTCATGAACGAGTCGTTGTATAAAAAAGCGGATGAAGTTGCCTTTTCGACCGGTGGTGCGCTGTATTATGAAGAAGTCGGCGGGGTTGTGAATAAAAGGAGGGCATGGTGGCCGCAAGCCGAAGGTGTGGTAGGTTTTCTCGATGCTTTTCGACGAACGGGAGAGCAGAAGTATTTCGAGAGGGCGGAAGGTCTGTGGGGGTATATTAAATCCCATGTAATCGACAAGCGTGAGGGCGGGGAGTGGTTCAATGAACTTGACGAGAATGAGAATCCCGTTACAGAGACTTTCGATGAGAAAAAAGGCAAAATGGTTGAACTGCCAATCGTCGGCGATTGGAAATGCCCGTATCACAACGGAAGAATGTGCCTGATGGCAATGGAGGTCTTGGAATGAACGGAACAAACAACGTAACTTTCAGCTTTAACGGAGTGGGAACGACAATGCCGGGTTCGGTTCAGGTGGCGGTGGACGGCAGAGAACCGTTCATGCTTGTCGGGGGTGAATCGGTCGCCATGCAATTTGAAGAGGGAGTCTATAATATACGTGCATCGATTCCTTATGCCGGTAACGAAATCGGTGTGGTGTCTGCGAAACTCACGGTCAAGCGAAATACACAGTATGAGGTTACGTACGCATGGTCAGCTATGATGGCGGCAGGCAAGCTCACGTTCCGTACTTTCTGCTCCGGCGGCGATTACAGGATTAATTCTAACGGCATAAGGGTCGAGAACAAGAAGTCGGTGAGAATCACTACTGTATTCGGTAAAGGGAATAAAGCTGTTACCGCCTTGATTGCGATTTCAATTGCTTCGGTTATATTGACAATTTCGGTTGCTTTGATTTTTTCTTATCGTGAAAGCTTAAATTCAAATCCACATAATGAAAGATATTGGGAAGAGCCGAATAATCGGGAAGAGCGAACGCAAGAAAACCGCCCGAAAATCGGGTATATAAATGAGCCTTTTACAATCACCGAATTGTATAATTACAGCGGCGAGATACGTAGGTTTACTGCAATCGAATCGATTAGAATTACAGAAGTCGAAGAACGCACAACCAATACAAGGCTCACCTTTGAAATAATCGGTGTGGTGGAGGGTAGCGATTCTCTGCGGGTTGAGGTCAAGTGTTACGACAGTGACGGATTTATCATGACAACGGGAACCTTATCCGGCAGTGTATCGGAAGGTGAACGATTCAGGGTGAGTGATTACATTTATGTACCTGCCGACACCGCAAGAATCGAATTTGTCAAGGACGGTTCGGGGGAAGAAAACGAATGAACGTCTATTTCACTGCTTCGGAAATTCCCGGTGATAAGTCAAAACAGCGGGAAGCCGTGCTCGGCTTACTCGACTACGCACTCATGCGGGATTTCGGGGTTAAGCGCAGCGATTTCGGTGAATTTGTTTACGGGGAACACGGTAAGCCGTATTTCGCTAAACAAGAGCCGATTAATCCGGGTATATGCTTCAGTTATTCCCACTGTAAGTACGGAATAGCGTGTGCGGTCGCACGTCGGGAAATCGGCGTTGATATTCAAAACATTCAACAAACACGAAAAACAAGACCCGCCCTGATAGAGCGGGTCTGTTGTGCTGATGAAATAAGCCTAATCAAAACCGAAGCCGACTTCACACGTATCTGGGTTTTGAAGGAGGCGTTTGCGAAATTCACCGGAAAGGGATTTTCACAAGGATTCAAGGGTATCGACACGACCGTGTTCCCGCCCGAACTTGTTCACAGGCACGGAAACCTCTTCGTGGCTTGTTATGCCGAGCCGCCGAATTCGATTCAGCCGTTGTCGTTTACGATTCTTTCGGATAATTTCTGAATTTCGTCGGCTTGCTGAACGTTGATTAGCACCTCACTCGAAATTTCATCCATGTTGAGTTTGAGGTTTTCAACCACCCTCAAGAAAGATTCACTGATGTCGGTCATCTGCTTCAAAAGCGGTTGGACCGACTCATTTATTTCGGTTGAACCTGTTGCCGAGCGTTTGGCTTTCTGTGCGAGGGTTCGCACTTCTGCCGCAACCACGGCGAATCCTTTTCCGTGTTGACCTGCACGTGCAGCCTCGACACTGGCATTAAGGCTAAGTAGGTTCGTCTGCTCCGATACGTTTACAATGTCATTAGTCAGGTGCAGATACCGCTTCATATCGTTACCGATTTCCGCAATAATCTTGCTTAACGCCCCGGCTTCGACCGCAATTCGCTCAACCTCCGCCAGGGTGACTTCCACCGCCTGTGCCTGCTTTTCGCTGTTTGACTTAAGCAGAATAATCGACTCCGCAATCCCTTTTACGCCATCGTTGAGTGCGTGTTCACGTTGAACTCGTATGTCCTCCAACGAGGAAAGTTTGAGGTTGTCGTTCTCTGCCAGCTTCTTGAGATAATACACGCAATTATGCTCGACGTTCACACCGCGGGCAATCATTTCCGCCATTTCGTAGCAGGTGTCATACCCGCAGCATTGACAGTCAATCTCACGCTCGGCTTTGGTTTCTTTAAGCAGTTTTGCGTAACACGCTTCGACTTGGTAGCGCGGTAACGGCTTTATGTCGAGTTTCTGTTCGGAATAACCGCATTTGAAATCACTCAGGTTTAGCTTTTTATCGAATTCGACGAAATGCTTGTAGTTCTTAGGCTTATTCGCACGATTTTGCGCCGCCGTTTTCCGTATGTTGTGGACTTCATACTCTACATCGTCAGAGTCGATTCGTTTGTCGATTCCCGTCCCGCCGTTACACCCGTGGAGACAGTTCAGCGCATCGACTAAAAGGGGTAGCGGTTTTCTGCTTTTTACCCGCTCACTGTACTTAGTGAAGTAATCGTAGAGCATATCGCTGCCTTCGACCTGTCGAACCCATGCTGTTCTGCCGGTGTGGAATTCAACGTTTTCACGCAGACCACCGGGCGACGGATAGAAACTTCCCAATTCCCCGGGGGGACTGTCGGGATTAACTTCCGGTGCGCTTAAATAATCGATTTTGTTCTTGTCGAAATATTTCGCGAGAGATTTGAAGGTCACGTTATATTTGATTAAACCGTGACGGATAAATTCCGACTTTTTCCCGAAACAAGGCGACAGGAATACGATGTCGTCGCTGATATTCATGTACTCCCGCATATAGACTGCCGTACAGCTTGCAGGACTGTGTATGGGAATCAGCTTTGGCAAAAGCTCCGGTGTGTATTTCTCAATCAGATTGACTATTACCGGGCAGGGTTGGGAAATCCATCCGCTTTGCCCGGATTCCTTGATGAATTTTAAGTACGCCCAGGAGGTTATTTCTGCCCCGAAAGACACATCATAGATTTTTCCGATGTTGAATTTCTTGAAGAATCCCAGGTACCGTTTCCATTGGGGATAGTTGGTTTTGAACGCAGGTGCGAAAACAATTGAAATTTTCCTCCCGGAAGTCAACGCCTCCATGAATTCCTGCGTATCGTCAACGTATTTTCGTGCATCTTTAAAACAGCATTTGATGCACTGCCCGCAGTCGATACAGTATTCCGACCTTACATCGACTACGAGCTTACCGTCCTCACTCTTACTCTCGCGATTGGCGAGACTTACGGGACACTCGGCAATACATCGATTACAACCTACGCACTTGTCGTAGTTCAGATGGACTAAATCACAGCACGAATCCTTTTTAGATTTAGAGTTTTTGGAAAAGTTTGTGTTTAACATAATTCTCACCTCCGCAGAATAATTTTACATACGGTTTACAATCCGCTTACAATGATATTATATCAAATACCCCCTATAGTTGTCAAGCATTTTAGCTATATTCTACAATTCCTACAAATTTTGTTGAAAAAATTTGTGCATATTTCACAATTAGTCGCGATTGTTTGTTACGTTTGGCGGAGTGCTTCAATTGGTTCGAGTTTTGCGGCTTTGACTGCCGGGTACGCACCGAATATCCCGCCGAGTCCCACTGCGAACGACACCGCCATGATAATCGGTGTGAGGTTCAGCGAAAAGTCGATTCCTATAACAGCGCAACCTATAGCGGTGACTCCTACACCTAATCCTGCGCCGAGTGTACTGCCGATTCCCGAGAGTGTCATGCTTTCGAGTAAGAATTCCCGCGCTATATCGAAGTCTTTCGCCCCTATTGACTTTTTAATCCCGATTTCGCGTTTGCGTTCATTCACGCTGACCAGCATGGTGGTCATCACTGTTAATCCCGATACCAGCAACGATATTCCCGCAATCAGGGACAGGACTACCGTGATGGTCGTGAGGATGTTTTCGAGGCCTTTTTTTTGCTGAAGCAGGTTTGAGACAATTAAACCCGAGTTTTCTCCTCTGGTTTGGGTGATTGTGTTGCTGATTGCATCTATGATTTGCAAATCACCTTTTTGCCCCTGTGGTGAGACCATCGCTTGGTTCTCATCAATCAGGACTGCTATTTTATCGTAGCCGGTTTTCCCGGTGAGCATTTGCATGGTCGTAATCGGGACGTATACGAAGTTCGGAATTATCCCTGATAATGCGGATTGAAGCGTACTTATTCCTGATTTTGCCACACCGACGATTTCAAAGTCATGATACACCCCGCCGAGTAGGATTCGTGCGGTTTTTCCCACGACGTTGGAACGTCCGTATCCTGCGATTGCGATATCTTCATCTATAACGCAGACCATCGCCCGGCCTGCCGTGTCCTGCGATGAAATCAGTCTGCCGTGCAATGCTTCAAGCGAGATGATTTCACGAGCGTTTGCGTTGATTCCCCAGGTGAAACAATTGATGTTTTCATCTAACAGCCTGGTTTTGTTAATGCTTGACATTAACGGCATAGCCTTTTCCACCCCGGAAATTCGCGTGATTGCGGCTATATCGTCGGGGTCTAATGCGGGAGGCGCGCTCGCACTTTCGTGCTGAACAAGAATCGAGTTTATCCCCATGGTTTCGAGGGTTCGTGTGATTTCGTTGCTCCCCGCATTCCCGGCGGCAGAAATCAACACTACAGCGAAAACGCCTACTGCAATCGCAGAAATAGTAAGTGCGGAACGGGTTTTAGCCCTGAAAATGTTACTCAGCATTTGAGTCTCCTTCCTTAACCAGTGCGTTATCGCTGAGTGACTGCGGATTCAAAATCACCCGGTCGGAGGTGCGTAGTCCGGATATGACCTCCGCACCGTGACTGAGTTCAATCCCGGTGATGATGTCTCTTCTCAACGCTGAATTTTTTGAGAGGACGTAGACGTATTCGCCTTTGTCATCTTGAAGAATCACCGAATACGGCAATACGAAAATCGTGCGTGTTTCGCTTACCTTTATATCGGCACGCGCCGAATATCCCGAACGCAGAATCCCGCCGGATTCCCCCGATGTTCCGGAAGAACCGCTGATTACAACGGTGTTGGGGTTATCGATTTTAAGGACTACCTCCACAACGGTCTCGTGGGAGTAGTCTACCTGCCGATGACTTGCGGTTTCGTCAACGCTTTCGACGGTTGCCGTATAGATTCCGTCATCGAATGCAGCCCCGCTTAAATCGGCAGACTGCCCGACTTCTACCCGGCGAATATCGCTTTCTCCGATTGCAATGGTTACGTACCAGTCGCCGTGGGGTGTTTGGGTGATTATTCCGTTGCCCGAAACGGTTTGATTGTATTCGGTAGGGGTCATCGAGACCGTCTCGACTACCGGCAGAAAACTCTCGACCGCATCGGGGATTCCCCACACCGTTATCAATCCCGCAATCAGAATCACGGCTATGACTGTTCCTTTGAAAATCAGGCTTTTCATTTTTGATTTCGCTTTTGTTATCATTATATAATCATTCCCTTCCTGCCGAAGTTTTGTTTTCGCAATGCTCTATATTATTATGGAATCTTTTTTGGAAAATATTATGGGTATATTCCGAAAATTTTTGGCTAACTTATTTTTGAGGCTATAATCTATGGAATGAACGAGGTTCTTTCAACATGAACATGATAATCTGTAACGAAAAATGTCGCCACCAGAAAGACGGTTACTGCGGACTTAACGGGGTCGCGCAAATCACGAACGCACTGGCATCCCCCTGTTGCTATTATGAAGGTAATTCCAAGGGCAAATCTAAAAAGAACGGAGGGACCGGTGCAAATGCTCAAACTCCGTTCAATTGAGAAGGTCTATCATATGGGTGATAATGAAATCAAGGCACTCGACCGGGTTGATGTAACCGTTGAGAAGGGCGAATTTGCGGCGATTCTCGGTACATCGGGTTCAGGAAAATCCACCCTTATGAACATCATGGGGTGTCTTGACCGACCGAGTTCCGGCGAGTATTTTCTGTGCGGGAAGGACGTATCGCGATTGTCCGGTCGCGCACTCAGTTTTATTCGTAACGAGAAAATCGGGTTTATATTCCAGGGATTTAACCTTATTCCTATGTTGACTGCACGCGAAAACGTCGAACTCCCTCTGAAATATCGCAGGAATCCGCGGATAAATGTCAAACAGCGTCACCTATTAGCCGATGCGGCGTTGGAAATCGTGGGGCTTTCCTCACGGGCGGAGCATAAACCGTCCGAGCTGTCGGGCGGTCAGCAACAACGGGTCGCGATTGCACGTGCGATTGCCGCCGAGCCCGATTTGATTCTGGCGGATGAACCCTGCGGCAACCTTGATTCTAAATCGGGGAAGAAAGTGATGGATACGTTGAAGTCGCTCAATTTGCAGGGACGAACAATCGTGCTGATTACGCATGATGAGCGTGCGGCGAAATCAGCTACGAAAATAATTCGTCTCGCCGATGGCAGAACTGTATAAAAGTTGTTTGAAGAAAAGGCATAAAAAGACTCACCCTTTCGAGTGAGTCTTTTTTGTGTTATAAATAAGCCGCCGACCTGTGAGCTCTTTTTGCTTTTGCTTTCGTCAAGCTCACCTGCTCGACGGCGAAGCCGCCGACCTGTGAGCTCTTGTTTTGCTTACCAACCGGAATTGCCTAATCCCATGCTGTTGTAGGAATCCAGTTTGATTTTGCCGATTTGTTCCTGCAGAAGGTTTGCTTGGCTGGAGAGTTCTTCTGATGCCGCCGCACTTTCTTGTGCAGTTGCGGAGTTGGTTTGAACAACCTGCGAAATCTGGTCAACGCCGGTGTTAATCTGGCGAATTCCTTCCGCTTGCTCGTTCGATGCCCTTGCTATATCGTTGACCAGACGTTGAACTTCCTGTGTCTTTTCAGCGACTGCTTCAAGCGAACGTGCAGTTTCTTGTGCGATTGACGCACCTTTTTCTACAGAAGAAACACTGCCTTCGATAAGAGAAGTCGTGTGTTTTGCCGCATCTGCCGATTTCGATGCCAGGTTACGGACTTCTTCCGCAACCACTGCGAATCCTTTACCTGCCGAACCTGCACGCGCAGCTTCAACCGCTGCATTAAGCGCGAGTATGTTCGTCTGGAACGCAATATCGTCAATAACTTTGATAATCTTCGAGATTTCCGATGATGCCGTATTGATTTCGGTCATGGCGTTCAGCATATCGTTCATATGGTTGTTTCCGCGGGTGACTTCGTCACCGGTTTCGTTAACGAGTTCATTCGCTTTGTTTGCGTTGGAGGAGTTGTCGCGTACCTGGTCGGAAATTTCTTGAATAGATGCCGACAATTGTTCGATTGCGCTTGCCTGCTCGGTTGCACCTTGCGAAAGTGCCTGTGCCGCACCCGACACCTGCATTCCGCCCGAATTAACCTGGTCGGAAGCGGTATTGATTTCGCCGAACATATCGTTCAACTGCTTAAGGGTCTGGGTTAATGCTTTACCCATAGCATCTTTTTCGGAGCGGACTTTCGATTTAATCGTGAAGTTACCTGCCGCAATTTCCTGGATAACCCGTACTTGTTCACGGATTCCGTCTATCATGAGCGAGAACGCCGTGGCAAGGTCGCCCACTTCATCTCTGGAATCTGATGTAATCGATACTTCGGTATCGCCGAGTTCGATTTGTTTCGCTATTTTTACCATTTTGCCGATGGGTTTCGCAATCAATCCCGAAACGTAGAATACCAGGAAAATTGCTACTACAATTGCACCCGCCAGAACAACGATTACGAGAATCAGCAAGGTAACGAACAATTTGTCGGAAGCTTCGTCAGCTTCGGATGCGAGTTCAATCTTCAGTGCCATAGACTGGTCAAGGAGGTCTGCCATTTTGTTGGTGTCGGCGGTGTAGGTACGCAGGTCTACGTATAACGCATCTGCATCATCCCCTGCCATCGCACCGTCGTACATTGCTTTTTCGCAATCCATGAACGCACCGTCATAAAGCGCGACCGCTTCATCGAAAACCCGCAACATTTCGGCGTTGTTCAGAATCGTTTGTCTGTATTCAGCTTTGTTCTGTTCTATTTCGTCTTTGTAAGCCAAGAATCTGCTGTGTGCGTCTTTGATGAGGTCGGTATCATCGGTTGCCGCGCCGACTATGTATTCACGCATACAAGCCCGTTGCCTTTGAACCAACTCGATGATTTTTGCCATTTTGGGGAGAGGTTCGGTTTGGTCATCATACATTTCGGATAGGGAACCGTTGAGTTGCAAAATCCCGATAATCCCGATAATCCCGATGACCAACATCAGTGCAATCATGATTGAGAATCCTGTCGTTAGCTTGGCTGAGATTTTCATGTTTTTCATTGTAAAATCCTCTTTTTCCTTTGGTTTCAGTGTATTTTTCTTGCAATTATAACACAATCAAAAGAGAATGTCAACAGTTAATCTGAAATTTTACAAAGGAAATTTGAGGTTTTTACAAAGGAATATTCATCCTTACCCTTGAATATGAATGTAAGGTAACATCGCAGGGCAAGCCCTGCACCCCTCGCCCTGCGGCGAGAGAGCCGCCCCAAGGGGCGGGGTATTACACCCTTAATTTCAATAAACGAACGGGGTTTTGTCCGATAATAAGGAGTAATACAGCAGTTCCGCTTGACATTCGGAAAGCGGACTTGCTATAAGAGTTTTTGGGGGTATGTCATGTTTGAGCAATCGAAACCGCACAGCATTATCGTGGAGAATCGAAGGAAAACGGTAATTACGGGGGTCAAAGATGTGGAAAGTTTTAACGAGAACGATATCATTATCATCACACATTCGGGCGGGTTGAAGATTCGCGGCAAAAACCTCGAAATCAGTAAAATCAGCGTTGAAACCGGCGACCTGGAAATGACCGGTGAAGTCACCTCACTGCATTATTCCGACCACGACAGAAGCCCGAATAACATAATCACTAAGTTGTTCAGGTAAATAGTCGTTAAAGGAGAGATAATAAAATGTTTGAACCTATTTCGCAGAGTTTGTATGAGCTTATGATGTTTTCGGTTATCGGGTTCTTCCTCGGCGGATTGTATGAGCCGTTGCGGATTGTTAGGCTGTTCGTGAAAACAGGTACGGTTGTGATTGCAATCCAAGACACTCTCTTCCTCGCCATAAGCGGATTGCTTATCTTCGCTTATTCGTTGGAATTCGGTGAGGGATACTTCCGTTATTTCTATGTGGCGGGGGTAGTTTTCGGCGCGAGCGTATATTTTCTGACAGCGGGAAAACTGATTTCGTTAATTATGGGGAGATTCGCTTATGCGATTAGGGTTCGCATTTTACGACCCGTGAAACGGCTTTTGAAAAAACTTTTTATGAAAATTGCACAAAAAATCAGGCAGATTTTGGTCAAATTGTACAAATTTTCAAAAAAATGCGGTAAGGGCTTGAAAACTAACATCGAAATCAAGTATAATAGTATGAATACGCAAAGACTGTTAAGACGTGCAGAAAAAATTTCTAAAAGGAAATCTAAAAAAGAGGAGAGCCGAAATGGAGAACAATCAAGAGAGGGAGCAGAGAGCTCCGCAATTAGAGCACGGGTCATCCGGCGAACAAACAAGGCATAGGAATTATTTCGTGATTCTGTTGTTTGTGTTGTTGGCGGCGTTTGTTCTGGTGCCGGTGATATACGAAGTCACGCAGGATAAGACCGAGGCTAATCGTAAGCGCGCGAATCTCATCGCGATGATGGAAGAGTTGAATCGGCTTGATTTAGAGAATGAGCAGTATCGCCGTTATCTCGACGGAGAAAATTTCGATGAGTACCTGGAACGTCATGCCAGGGATGAGTGGGGTTACGCCGACCCGCATGAACGAATCTACAGGGCGAATTGAAATATTAAATATAAAGGAATAGTAAGAAATTATGAAAAGAAAATTGTCGGCGATTTTACTGTCGCTGGTTATGATTCTGAGTGTTTCGTGCGTGAGTTCGATTCCCGAAGATTGGAACGGCAAATCAACCGAAACAACGGCAGAGACTTCCGCCACGTCGGCGGTAACTACCACACCGAGCCAGCCTAAATCCGAAATTACACCGCTTCTGTGGAGGGTGACTTCCCCCGAAGGTAACAGCATATATATGTTTGGTTCGATTCATGCGGCGACTATGGATATTTATCCGCTACCCAATTACATTACCGAGTGTTTCTACAATAGTGAGTATCTCGCGGTTGAAGCCGATATAGTCGCTTTTGAGAAAAATTCCCAAGCGCAGATAGATGTGGTTTATAAATTCATGTACGATGACGGTAGGACAATCGAAGACGTTCTCGACCTTGATGTCATAGATGAAATGTTGGATATACTCGGCGATTCCGACGGGGATTATTCGGTTATGGCACGAATGTACAGCCAGTACAAGATGTTCAAGCCGGCGATGTGGAGTGACGCGATTTCGGGGGTTACGGCAGAAAAAGCGGGGTTATCTTACGATGACGGACTGGACAGATTCTTCCTGGAAGCGGCGAAGAAGCAAGGGAGCGGTATAGAAATCCTCGAAGTTGAATCGGTGGAGTTCCAGTTGGAAATGATGTTGAGTTTCTCGGACGAATTGTGGCAGGTTGTCATAGAAGAGTCGCTGGACATGGAAAAAGGTGTGGAAGGCTTGTTGGAGCTTTACGAGGCCTGGAAGAACGGTGATGAAAAAGCATTGGCGGAACATCGTGAAGCGGATTTCAGCGAAGTCGCACCGGAAGAGTTTGAGTATTACCAAAAACTCCACGATGAGTATATCACGGCTATGCTGACGAATCGCGATATTGGTATGGCTGAAGTCGCTAAGTCGTACATGGCAGACGGATTGAATGTCTTTTACGTGGTCGGTGCGGCACATTTGGTCGGTGAGAACAGCGTAATCGACCTTCTCAGACGTGATGGGTATACGATTGAGTTGGTTTCACCGTAAAAATTGCCACGAATTTCCTTAACAGAAAACGCTTCGCAAAAATCGCGGGGCGTTTTGAATTTAAAAAAATTTTTTTGTTTTTTGCTTGCATTTGAATTACAAATCTGATATAATATACAATTATACTTAAAATGGGGAGCGTTCATGAATTTATGGAAAAAACTACATTTGCCACCCGCGAAAAGCTCGAAAACATAGCCGCCGAGCACCCCACTCCGTTTCATCTTTATGACGAAAACGGAATTCGTGAGTCTGCCCGTGCATTGTACAAAGCGTTTTCATGGAATAAGGGGTTTCGGGAGTATTTCGCCGTCAAAGCCACACCGAATCCGCATATTATGCGAATTCTTATGGAAGAGGGTTGCGGGTTTGACTGTTCGTCTTATACCGAGTTGTTGTTGTCTGACGGAATCGGTGCGAAAGGGCATGACATCATGTTCAGCTCTAACCAAACGCCGGATGAAGATTTCCTCCTGGCGCATAAGTTGGGTGCGGTGATTAATCTCGATGATTTTACGCATATCGAAATCCTTGAAAAGCTGTTGGAATCTAAAGGCGGTATCCCCGAAACGATTTTCTGTCGTTATAATCCCGGTGGGGAATTCAAGCTGACTCAAGAAGGAAATGTAATGGACGTTCCGCAGGATGCCAAGTACGGATTCACGAAAGAACAGTTGTTTGCGGGATATAAGTTGCTCGCCGAAAAAGGGGCGACTACCTTCGGGGTTCATGCGTTTTTGGCGAGTAACACCAAAACGAATGAGTACTATCCCGTGTTGGCGCGGATTCTTTTCGAGATGGTGGCGGAACTTAAAGAGCAGACCGGTATTTGTCTGAAATACATCAATCTGTCGGGGGGAATAGGGGTTGCGTATAATCCCGAGACCGAGACCCCTAATGATATTTTTGCAATCGGGGAGGGGGTAAGAAAAGCCTTCGAAGAAATCCTTGTTCCCGCCGGATTGGGTGAAATTGCCATTTTGACCGAGTTAGGCAGATTCATGCTTGCCGAACATGGTTGTTTAGTCACCCGCGCGATTCGCGAGAAGCACATCTATAAGGAATACATCGGGGTGGATGCGTGTGCCGCCAACCTCATGCGACCTGCGATTTACGGGTCGTATCACCACATTACGGTGGCAGGGAAAGAGGATTTGCCGAATACTCATAAATACGATGTAGTGGGCGGACTCTGCGAAAACAACGACAAGTTCGCGATTGACAGGAAACTCCCGAAAATTGATGTTGGTGACTTGCTGGTCATTCATGACACCGGGGCGCATGGATTTTCAATGGGGTATAATTATAACGGAAAACTGCGTTCGGCAGAGTTGCTGTTAAAACAAGATGGCGAAGTCAAGCTGATTCGTCGTGCCGAGACCCCTGCGGATTATTTCGCTACGCTTGAGGTTTGAAGTCGCAAGATTTGCTGTAATAAAGTAAAAGTATAGGAAGGATTCACAAATACATGAATATCAAAATCACAAAAACCGGTTCACCTAAACCAAAGCCTACCGATGAATCTCAGTTAGGATTCGGGCGGGTTTTCGCTGACCATATGTTCATAATGGAGCACAGTGGCGAAAAAGGTTGGCACAACCCCGAAATCAAGGAGTTTCAAAACATCTCGATTTCGCCGGCATCCATGGTTCTGCATTACGGTCAGGAGATTTTCGAGGGGTTGAAGGCATATCGAACCTGCAACGGTGAAATTGCCTTGTTTCGACCGGAAGAAAACTTTAAACGTCTGAATGTCTCGGCAGAGCGTTCGGTGATTCCGCAGATTGATGTTGAGGATTGTCTGAACGCACTCAAAGAACTCATCAAGCTCGACAGTGACTGGATTCCGCGGAGTAACGGCGCGTCTTTGTATATTCGTCCGTTTATATTCGCCGCCGACGAGTTTTTAGGGGTTCGTCCGTCGGATAAGTATTATTTTATTATAATAACGTCACCGTCCGGCGCGTATTATTCCACAGGGTTGAATCCGGTCAGCATCTTCGTTGAGGAAAACTATGTCCGTGCCACCAAGGGCGGAATGGGCTTCGCTAAAGCGGGCGGAAACTATGCTGCTTCATTGTTGGGTCAGAAGGAAGCACAAGCGCAAAAGTATGAACAGGTACTCTGGCTTGATGGGGTGGAGCGGAAATATATCGAAGAAGTCGGTGCGATGAACGTGTTCTTTGTAATTGATGATGAAATCATCACACCGGAACTGTCGGGTTCTATTCTCCCGGGGATTACCCGAATGTCGGTGCTTGAACTCTGTCGCAAATGGGGAAAACGAGTCACCGAGCGTAAGATTTCCATTGATGAAGTGTTTGACGCTTATGAAAACGGGAAACTCAGCGAAGTTTTCGGGACGGGAACTGCGGCGGTTATTTCGCCGGTCGGTGTGTTGAAGAAGGGTGAAAAAGTCATCCGAATTAATAATGGCGAAATCGGGGAGATTTCGCAGAAACTCTACGATACCCTTACGGGAATTCAGTACGGCAGAATCGCCGACGAATTCGGTTGGGTAAAACATGTATAATTTCTCACTCGTGAGATTTTATAGAATAAAATTTTTAAAATTAAGATTAAGGAGAAATTCTAAAATGAAAAAAACGTTCAACCTTAAAACCATCGCACTCGTACTTACGATTGCAATCACCCTCGCAATGACTTCGTTTGCCAATACCGACACCAACATCACCTTCGTGCGCGGAGATGTCAATGAGGACGGCAATGTCACCATAGCCGATGCTCTTGAAATCCTCAAGAAATTGGCGAAAATGAGTAACGAAATCGATAAGCCTTCGAAATACGGGCAAGCACTCAACGATTTGCAGATTGAAAATGCTTACCTTAAATCGCAGGGAACCTGCCCCGACCCTTCTGTGCATGATGAAACACACGAATGTCCCGAATGGCCGGGAATCTGCCCGTCATGTACGGTATGGGCGAATCATACCTGCCCGCCGGTAAACATTCCCGCAAATGACCCGTTGGGTCAGTCTTCGGGCACTTTGCCGGATGAAACCCAGGGTGCCAGAACCATCACCTTCGACGGAACCAATATTACGGGAACAGATGGGACTATTGTCCGTCGCGCACCTGTTGAAGCCGGAATTCCGCAATCTGTTCAACAGAGCAGACTGGAAATCAGAAGAGGCGGTACGTACATTCTTACCGGAAACTTCAACGGACACATCTACATCAATGCGCGTACTCCTCAAAATGCGTTCGGCGAACGGGGCGAAGAGAGAGTTCGCTTGATTCTCAACAACGTGAACATTACCAGCACTACCGGGCCGGCAATTCACATTTACCGTTCTGAAACGACCGAGATTGTAATCCAAGACGGAACTACCAACACCCTTACCGATGCCGCGAACTACGTCGAGTTGTATTCGCACGAACCAATCGAGGAAAGAACGACCGAACCGAGGGGCGTAATTTACAGCCGCCGCAACATTGAAATTTCGGGGCGCGGAACACTCAACATTAACGGTAACTTCAGAGACGGAATCCACACCCGTGACGAACTTGAAATCTTTGGTGGTAAAATCACTGTGAATGCTGTTCCTGCACCATCTTCACCGAACCAGGGCGAAGGTAACGCACTTCACGGACGCGACGGCGTGAGAATCGATAACGGCGACATCAAAATCACTGCCGGAAACAACGGAATTCGTTCCAACAATATCCTCAACATATGCGGAAATGAAGACCCGAATCATACTCACGTTGATGCTTGCAGAGACTGGTCCAGCGGCAGTGTAACGATTAACGGCGGTAAATTCGATATTACGGCAGTCGGTGACGGAATTCGTGCGCAGAACAAGCAAATCATCAACGGCGGACGTTTCGAAATCGATGCACGTAAATCTTCAAGCAGCGATGAAGACCCCGAACCGAATAATTAAGTAAAACAAGAGCCGCCGGGTCGTGGCTTTGCCACGAGCAGGGCGGCTTGACGGTACAAGCAAAACAAGAGCTGCAGTGCGACCGGCTTTGCCGGTCGGCAGGCAGCTTGACGGTACAAGCAAAACAAGAGCGGATTAATTAATAATTAGAAGGAATATAGCGTGAAACAGGAAAAATTCAAAATTCCTTTCGATTATTATGCGTTGATGTTCATATGCGGGCTGTTTGTGATTTTTGCGTTCACGACAGTCCCGTTTATGGACGTTATGTATAATTTCGGGGTAATCAATACGTCGAGGAGTGTCCTTGTCTCAGATTATGTAGATATGGCGGGATTAAGTGCGACCTTGCTAAATTCGGCGGTGTCGTGTTCAACATTTCTTGTTCTGCTGATTATCACGAAAACTAAACCTACCGGGAAAATCATAGCGGTACTGTTCTTGACTTTGGGGTTCGCTATGTTCGGGAAGAATCTGCTTAATACGATTCCGCTTTGTATAGGTGTGTTCGCTTATGCTAAAGTTAAAGGGGCGCGGTTCGGCGATTATCTTATTCATGCAATGGCGAGTGCGACGGTTTCCCCAATCGTGAGTGAGATTGCTTTCTTGAATGACCGGTTCAGCTTTCTGCAGCTTGTGGTTGCGTACATTGTAGGAATGTTCATCGGGTTTATTTTCCCTGCGATTTCGGATTCGGTTAAGCGAATGCACAACGACTACTGCCTTTATAATTCCGGGATTGCCGGGGGATTCATCGCGACTTTTGCGGTGGGACTACTGCGCAGTATGGGGCTTGAAGTCGTTCCGGAGTCGTATTGGGACACTTCCCATACGGTATATCTGGCGGCGGGGGCGTTCGCATTCTCGGTGGCGGCGATTATCTTCGGATTGGTAATCAGCGGCCCGAAAGAGGCGTTGGCTAAATTCGTACGAATCACCAAGGAGAAAGACAGGAGTAATAACGACTATTACATCTATTATGGGGATACCTGTTACATAAACATAGGAGTTATGTGCATTATAGCCACAACGACTATGTTGCTGTTGAAAATCCCGATTAACGGTCCGGTTTTAGGGGGAATAATAACTATAGCGGGATTTGCGGCGGCGGGAAAGCATATACGGAACACCATCCCCGTTTTAATCGGGAGTATTGCGGCGGCTCACCTTAATTTGTATGAGGTTGCTTCCGCCTCTAACGCACTTTCGATTTTGTTTTCGACGGGGCTTGCACCGATTGCCTGCAAGTTCGGCCCTATTTGGGGGATAATCGCAGGATTCATGCACGTTTCGGTGGCGATTTTCATCGGAAACTTGAACGGCGGGTTGAACCTTTATAACAATGGATTCGCCGGGGGATTCGTGGCGATTACACTCGTCCCGCTGATTCTGTTGTTCAATAAGATTGTCCTTAAGAAGGAAGACGCATCCGACTTTGGGTTCAGGCGGCGAAGTGATGACTGACAGCGACGAAAGTCGTGTATAAATATTAAGAAAGAAGGAATGGGAAATGCTCAATACCGAAAAAACGATGGAGAAAATCACCGCGCTTTGCAAGGGTAGGGGGTTCATCTATCAAAATAGTGAAATCTACGGCGGACTCGCTAATACATGGGATTACGGGCCACTCGGCGCGGAACTCAAGAACAACCTCAAAAAGGCATGGTTAAAGAAGTTTGTACAGGAAAGCCGTTATAACGTCGGGTTGGATTCGGCGATTCTGATGAATCCGCAGACCTGGGTAGCATCGGGTCATTTGGCGGGGTTTTCTGACCCGCTGATTTCCTGTAAAGCCTGTAAGACCCGTCACAGAGCGGATAATCTTATCGAGGAATTTGACGGGACGAATACTTCCGGTTGGGAAGACCGTAAACTCGTTGAGTATATGCGCAACAAGAGAATCGGTTGCCCGAATTGCGGTAAGCGCGATTTTACCGATATAAAGAAGTTTAATCTGATGTTTAAGACTTTCCAAGGGATTACCGAGGATACTGCAGATGAAATTTACCTTCGACCGGAAACGGCGCAGGGGATTTTCGTGAACTTCGCGAATGTTCAACGAACCAGCCGCAAGAAAGTACCTTTCGGGGTGGCGCAGGTGGGCAAATCCTTCCGAAATGAAGTCACGCCGGGGAAATTTATCTTCCGCGTTCGGGAGTTTGAGCAGATGGAACTTGAGTTCTTCTGTAAGCCCGGGACTGACTTAGAATGGTTTGCGTATTGGAAAGATTTCTGTAAGAATTGGCTATTGTCAATCGGGTTGAAGGAAGAAAGTCTCAAACTCCGTGACCATGACCCGGATGAATTGGCTTTCTATTCCAAAGCTACAACCGATTTTGAGTTTCTTTATCCGTTTGGTTGGGGGGAACTGTGGGGAATAGCCGACAGAACCGACTATGACCTGAAGCAACACATCGAAACGTCGGGTAAGTCCCTTGAATATTTCGACCCGGAAACCAATGAGAAGTATATTCCCTACGTGATAGAGCCGAGTCTCGGTGTGGAACGCCTGTTCCTCGCCCTGATTGTCGATGCTTACGATGAAGAATCCCTCGACGACGGGACTGTTAGGAACGTGTTACGGCTTCATCCTTATTTGGCACCCGTTAAGGCGGCGGTTCTGCCGTTATCGAAAAAACTGGCGGAGGGGGCAATGCAAATTGCCGACGAACTCTGCAAGGCTTTCGCTGTAGAATACGATGATACCGGCGCAATCGGGAAGCGATACAGGCGGCAGGATGAAATCGGAACGCCGTTTTGTGTGACCTACGATTTCGACAGTGTGGAAGACGGTTGTGTCACCGTTCGGGAACGTGATTCGATGAGCCAAGAGCGTATTAAAATAAGCGAAGTCAAGCAGTATATCGAATCCAAAATCAGCTTCTGATATGTTAAGATATGTAAGATTAAGATATAAAAATTCCGTTGGAGTCAATCCAACGGAATTTTTGATTTAACCAAGTGGGGTGAAGAACAACTGTGCCCAATAATACATCCCTTCTGAATCTTGTGCGACCCCTACACCTATTTGGGTGTATTCATTGTTGAGGATATTTTCGCGATGTCCGGGTGAATTCATCCAGGCATTTACAATATCTGCAGGTTTGACCCGACCCATTGCAATATTCTCTGCGGCGTGGGCATGTCTTAGACCGAACTCAGCAAGGACAGTGAATGCACTCTTTCCGTCGGGGCGGTTGTGGTTATAGTCTATAGTCAGCTCTCGCGCGCGCCGTTGGGTAGCGTTGTTCAAGGCTCTGTTCGAAGACACGAAAGGGTCTAACCCTGCTTTTTGACGTTCGATATTGACCAACTTGACTACTTCTGCCGCTAACTGTTGTTCATGCGTTAGCGGTTTCGTGCCGATTATATTTTCCATTCCCGCTAAGTACTTAAGGATTTCGAGTACGTCTGCAATTACCGGATGATTCCCGCCCGTTACCCTTGCGGCAGCCCACACACTCGGATTTTGCGGCGAAATCATGCTTTCCATTCCCGCTAAATATTTGAGGATTTCCAGTGCGTCTGATATTGTGACTTTGTCGTTTCCGTCTATATCGCCCTTAAGCGTGGATTGCGCACTCATGGATTCGGTGGTTGTGGTGACGGCTATCGTGACTGAAATACAAACCGCAAGCAGAATCGATGTAATTTTCTTCAAATTAATTCCTCGCTTTGTTTTTTTATTTATTTATACGAGAGTCATTTGACCGTCTTCGGAATCGGCGAGTTTCAGTTTCAATGCTTCAATTTCCTCCTGCATACGAAGGATTTCAGTCTCTTTCGTTTTCGAATAATCGTCGAATGCACGTTCAAAGTTTTCGAGTTTTTCGTTCAGCTCTTGATTCTTCAGCTCTTTACCATCGGCGGCTTCACGAAACTCCGTCAGCGCACTCTCAAACACGTCGAGGGTGTGTTGATTCCAATTCTTCTCGTATTCGAGGAGTTTTGCAATAAGCTCACTCTTCTCTTTTTCCTTTTCTGCGGCGATTTCGGCGAACTCGTCTCCCGCTTCATCTCGGATTTTTTTGACACAGTCATCCCATGCCTGTTCATAATCGAGAAGGCTCTTGCGCAACTCGGAGATTTCACGCTCCTTGATTACGGCAATCTGCATGAACTCTTCTGCCGCACCGCCGTAGGTTTTTGATGTATATTCTTCCCACATATGTTCGAACTCTTGAATCCGCTCTCTCAAAGAGGCATTTTCCTGCTCTTTTATAACAGAAATCCGCATGAATTCATCGTTCGCCCCGTAATACGCTTTGGAAATCTGAGAATCCATCGCCTGTTCATACTCCTGAATTTTAGCACGAAGTATGTTGTTCTCCTGCTCTTTCACTGCGGCGATTTGGTACATCTCGCTTCCTGCTGAGTTCATGTTCTCAATTAACAACTGCATGTTCTTGATTTCATGCTCTTCCAGGGTATCTTTCAGTTGATTTCGCTCTTCGATGACGTTTTCAAGTTCCTGCATTAAGTCGAAACCAACGATTGTGAGAATCTCGGTCTCGGCTCTGCCTTTCATATTCTGCGAAAACTCGTTGATTTTGACGGTAAGCGATTCTGCCATTTTTGACATACGTTCGGGACTTTCATCGGTTTTGAGGGCGTAAGTCCTTCCCCCGATTGTGATTTGTATTTTGTTCATGCGCGCCTCCTTCTATGAAATTTCTTAATCCACTTCTTTGATTTCGATATAGATTTCGTATTCGTCTTCTACCACCCATGAGTCTACATTTGAGCCTGCAATCGTGAACTTCACACGAATCGGCATAGTCCCCGCGGTTAGGTCGTCTCTTCCTGTGAGGTTGATTGTTCCGTTGATGTCGGCAATGGTCATGGGGTGGATAGAGTCCGACGGGCCGGCAACTTTCACGGTAATCGAGTTCGTTATGTACGAAACCGAGTACCCCGACGGCGTGCCGATTGTGACGAAGTCCCGTGTGGGGACGGTCAGCGGAATCATGCCGTATTCTTCGACGTCATCAAAGATGATTCGCGCTTCCGTGTCGTTGGACATATTCTTGTAACCTTCGGGCAGGGTAATCGGGAGTGAAATCCCGTTTTGCAATCCCCAGATGGTAATACTGCTGAGTGAGATTGAGTCTAAATCCCAACTTTCCCGATTGTCGGAGGCTTCATCCGGGATTCCGATTGTCAATTCATCCGGGACGATTCTCATTCTCCGTTTAAGTGAGTTTAAATCGAAATTACCCGGCTCGTTCACGATATTCACCGAAACCGGCAGAGATTTCACCTTGAAAAGTGAAATCGTCACCGTGAAAACCCTGTCTTCGATATTAAGCCCACTGCTGTCGATAGGTTCGCCGTTGTCATCGAAGAGAATAATGTCGGCGGTTTCCAGCGTGAACTTGGTCGTAGCTGAAAGCGTTTCGCTGTTGAACCCGGCGAACTGCACCTCCGCCACTGAATCCACAAGCGATTTCTCACCCCATATTCGGATTGAAGACGGGTTGACGGTAACGCTGCCAATGGAGAATCCGTCCACGACTTCTATATCGCTCTGGTCAACCGAAATCGCCAGGTTATCCCGCACGTTCGTCTGAATGATTTTCAGTTGACGTGTCGTGTCTCTCGTGACAACCTGCACATTCTCGTTGACGAGCGGTACGACCATCACATCAACCTCGTATTCGCCGGATTCGGTTATCTCTGAAAGGTCGAGAAAAACAGCGAAACTTTCAGGGCCGAGCCGCCCGATTTCGTATCGCTTACCTTCAATCGTGATTTCGATAGACTCGTTAAAATCTTCGGCTAATTCGAGATTGCGGTCAAGCATACTTGTGGGAAGTTCCGCCGAAATCGGTACGTTAATTGTCCGCAAAACATTCGGGAATAACTGGAAGGAAATCGCTAACCAGATTATTACCGATAGTATAAGTGCGAATATTATAGTCTTTAAGTTATTCAAAAAAGATTTGGCAAATCGCAGCAACGCAGTCTTCATAAGTTATTCCCCCTCGGAATTGAATTTAGGCATTTCGGGCTCGATTAACTCGTCTTCCGGGTTTATTGAATTTACGGCGGATTCTTTTTCCGCATTTTTTGTTGGTTTCTTGTATTTTGGTTTACGCTTCGGTGTGGGAATAAGCGCGTCCACCAGATAATCATGAAGTTTCATATAATCGTATCCGCGGTCGATGATTCCGTCCCTTGCAATGGAAATCGTTCCGGTTTCTTCGGATACGATGATGATTACGGCATCTGACACTTCGCTCAAGCCGATTGCCGCACGATGACGACTCCCTAAGTCTTTCGAGATTAGTTCTTCCCGCTGCGGTTTCGGGAGAAAACACCCCGCCGCCAGAATCAACCCGTCGCGGATTATGACCGCCCCGTCATGTAGCGGGGTATGAGGGTGGAATATGTTGCCGAACAGTTCGCCCGACGGCATTGCGTTAAGCAATGTCCCGGTATTGATTTGTTCGCCGAGTTTTGTTTCACGTTCGATTACAATAAGTGCGCCGGTCGCTTTCCGCGAAAGGTCTTCACACGCACGTGAGACCTGTTCAATCCAGCCACTCAACTTATACGGTTCGGAATTTGTGGTAATTGATTTCACAATTTGGGTTCTGCCCATTTTTTCGAGAACCCGCCGCAGTTCCGGCTGGAACATGACAATCGCCGCAGTCGCACCGACATTTATGATGAGTTCACCGAAAACACCCAGCACTTTGAATTCGAGTTGTTGTAAAAGCAAAGAGACAATCAGTATTATGAAAATCCCTTTCAGGAGTTGCGCCGCTCGGGTTTCCCGAACGAACCTGATTACGATATACACAAGCCACGTCAAGATGAGAATCTCAATAAAATCCACAAGCCCCATTGTTCTAATGACGCTAAAAGCATGAACAAGTATATCTTGTAAATACATCCTCAAATTCGTAAACAAAATGATTCTCTCCTTATTTTTCTCTTAAAGCATGACATCTTTGTATTTCACCTGCATTTCGGTGATTAGGGTCAGGATT
>Ga0099364_10000783_pt1 | contig 53930 bp, 60 predicted proteins | sample TergutTh196P3_FD_73070 | JGI IMG/M metagenome (GOLD analysis project Ga0099364, IMG submission 73070) | Microcerotermes parvus P3 segment gut microbial communities from Pointe-Noire, Republic of the Congo - Th196 P3 | ecosystem: Host-associated > Arthropoda: Insects > Digestive system > Gut ... | reverse complement strand
CGCGGGACATAACCGCCGCAAAGGCGGCAATGAAGGATTTAATGCAAAAAGAATGGCCGGACAAAATAAATTATGTTTTAGATGACATTAACGTCCATTTGCTGCACGGCGCGCTTAAAAAAGCGGCGGTCGCCGCTGATTCCGCCGCGGGTGAATAACATTCACAGCCCGATTATAACGCGGGCGTCTTTGCAGTCTATGGTCATGCCGTCCGTATCGAGCGCTCCATTGGTTATTTTTACGGCCCCTTTAGCGCAAATCGCCACGGTTTACTATGATTATCAATCGACGCTGTAATGGTACGGCGTCTTTTTTTATTGTGACAATCACGGCGGATTTATCAACAACACCTCCGATTGTGCACAAATGTGCAAATGACAATATAAATTTTGGCATTCAAAATAATCGATTTTTACAAAATACACAAAATGAATTGCTAAATTTTAGAAATAATTACCCGAGAAATTATAAAGCATTCTCTTGAAAGAACAAATTATACATGCTATAATACAAATAAGCATAGCACATAACATGCACAATTGTGCAGATGGAGAGGATGCCGGTTGACAAGCAGAGAAAGAGTGCGTTTAGCGATGAGGCACAAAGAACCGGATCGCATACCGGTCGATCTATGGGGAACCGACAGCAGGATACATACGGATTTATATTTGCGCATCATGGAAAAACTGGGGAAGAAGGAGTTTGGCGAGCGCATCCGCCCTGGGTCAACGTGCGAGTATGAAGACTATAGCCTTGCGGATTTGATAGGCTCAGACTTCCGGCACATCAATATCGGCAGGCCTGATTCTTTTAAATCCTATATCGATGGCGACGGAAACTCGATTGACGAGTGGGGTGTGGGAAGAAAAATTATCGGCATGCACCCGTCCATCACGAAGTATCCGCTTGCGAATGCAAAAATCGAACAGCTTGAAGCTTACAAATGGCCGGATATGCTTGATTCCGGGCGTGTGCGCGGGCTTGCGGAACGGGCGCGGAACTGGTACGAGACGACGGATTGCGCGATCACGGCTACATCGGCCACAAGCGGTACGATTTTTGAGATTTGCCAGTTCCTGTACGGTATCGAGGACTTTCTCGTATGCCTTTATGACGACCCGGATTTCGCGGCGGCGTTAATAGAAAAAGTCACCGACCTCATCATTGAATTAAACGTATTATATGTCCGGTCTGTCGCTCCGTATATAGAGTGGATAGAATTTGCGTCCGACTTTGGCACGCAATCTGGTCCGTTCATTTCGCCGGACTGTTTTAGAGAATTTTTCCTAAGGCCGCATAAACGGTTATTTGATGCGGTCAAGGAAGCGGCGCCGGGCGTCAAAATCTTTCTGCATAGCTGCGGAGGAGTCCGCCCGCTCATTCCGATGTTTATCGAAAGCGGCGTAGATATCCTTTCGTCGATCCAGCCGCTGGCGGCAGGCATGGACTCCTTTGAGCTTAAAGCCGAATTCGGCGGCAGCCTTGTCTTCCACGGAGGAATCGATATCCAAAACGCGGCGCCGGGAACGCTTGACCGGTTGCATGAAGAATGCAAGACACGCATCAAGGCGTTAGGACAGGGAGGCGGATACATTTTCTCCCCATCGAATCACTTCATAGAAGACGTTCCGGTTGAAAACTTTTTTAAAATGTATGAATATGCAAAAGAGCTTGGGAAATATCCGTTATCTTAAAGAGAAAGGGCAATAGCTATGAGGCCGCATAAGAAAAGCGATTTGATCAAGGTAGCAAAGCTTTACTATCTCACGGATCTCACTCAGGACGAAATTGCCGCGAGCTTCGGATATTCGCGTTCAAAGGTCTCGCGCATGCTCACTCAGGCAAAAGAGCAGCGCATCGTGCAGTTTCGCATCGCAGAGCAGGGGAATCTGCAAAATGAGCTTCAGGAGGAACTCATCAAGCGTTTCGGCCTTTTAAAAGCTATGGTGGTTCCCTCAACGGAGCCGGAGCTAATAAAAGCAATGGTTGGCCAGACAGCGGCTAAATTTCTGCGCGAGCACCTGCGCGATAACATGCTGATAGGTATACAGTGGGGCTCTACCGCAAACTGTATGATAGAAGCATACGAGGGGAAGGTTTTAGCAAGCAACGTCGAAATTATGCAGATTACCGGAGGCATGCATATTTCAAACCATATTACCGGCGGGATTGAAACCATCAAAAAGCTTGCAAACAAAATGGACGTCAACTATCATGTTTTGCAGTATCCGATGGTTGTGAGCAGCGCGGTGCTGGCGAAAATGATCATGGAGGACGACAACCGCGAATATTTTGCGCGCATGAAACAGATGGATATGGTTTTCTTGGGATTGGGTTCCAGTATCCCTGAGGAAAGCGCTGCATATCTTGGCGGTTACATATCATTGGATGATGCGGCGGAGCTTGTGCGGCAAGGGTTGGCGGCCGATGTGTGCGGTCACAGGCTCAATTTGGACGGCACGCAGGCCGATACGGTTTTTTCAGGCAGGATGGTTACAATCCCGCTTGAAACCATACGCAATGTCCATCTTCGCGTTGGGGTTGCCGTTGGGCCTTATAAAAAGGAATCCATCTTAGCGGCAATCAAGGGCGGCTACCTCAACGTTTTAATAGCCGACGATATATGTGCTTTATCAATTCTAGAAGGAGGCGGGATATACTGATCTTCCAAAAGGGCAGCGGTAAAAAAATACTGTTAGCGAAAGGAGTTTAAGACATGGCAACACCAAAACTTATTTTGTGCATTTGCGGCGCAGGCATCAATACCTCAAACAACGCGAAGATGAAAATACTTGAATTGTTGGAAAAGGAAGGCGTAAACGACATAGATGTAAAGCATATTATGATAGGTGATCTTGGACCTTATAAGAACCGCAAAAACATGGTCGCGGTGTGGATGACGAAGGTGGATGAAAGCTTCGGTTCGCCGTCTGTACAGGGGATAAGCTTTCTGACCGGTTCAAAGAAAGCCAAAATTGAAACGACCAAGAAGATCATTGCGCTGATGAACGAGATTTATACCAATGATTAGGGCAAACATCCAAAGTCCGTTATAATAACGAAATTTTGTAAGAAGGGGATTTGATAATGGCAGGTACAATTTCCGGTATTATAGCTAGCCTGGGCGGCCCGGTACTGGTCGCTGTCGTAATGTTTATTTTAGGCCTTGTGTTCCAGGCGGGATTTTCCGCCAGCCTTCGCGGAGGCCTCTATTCAGGCATTGGCCTTGCAAGCTTGTTCGTTATCGTCAATAACGCAACCGACACCCTCACTCCGGTCATACTTGCTTTTTCAGAGCGTTTCGGCAGGACCGGCGCGGTAACCGATTTGGGCTGGGGGTCGGCGGGTATCGCCTTTGCGTGGCCGGGCCTTGCATTTACGCTGCTCGGAATCATTATCGTAAACGCGATCATGGTGCTGACGGGATTGGTAAAAACCATGTGGACCGACGTCTGGAGCTTCTGGCACGGCCAGGTAGTCGGCGGGTTTGTATGGGCGCTATCAGGCGGCAATATTACGCTTGGCGTTGTAGCGGCGATCATATTCCTTGTCATAAACTCCTATGTCGGCGACTTCACCGCAAAGACTTATCAGGAATTTAACGGGCTGCCGGGAATTTCCGTTCCGTGCTGCGTCACGCTTCTGGCGCTTCCCGCGATACCGGTAAACGCGCTGTTTGAGAAAATCCCGTGGTTTAATAAGCTGAACGCATCGCCTGAAGCTATCCGCAAAAAGATTGGAATCGCCGGAGAGCTGGGCGTTATGGGAACGATCATAGGGATTGTCTTAGGGTTTTTAGGCGGGAACAATTTTGCGGGCGCGCTCAATCTCGGAATCCAGATTGGCGTGTTGATGGTATTTTTGCCGAAGACGGTTTCTGTTCTCTGTGAAGGCGTTATACCAATCGCAAACGCGGTCACGGAGTTTGTACAGGAGCGCTTCGAGGGCAAAAAGGAGGTCTATGTGGCGGTTGACTGCGCGGCCCTGCTGGGGCACCCCTCCGTCATGGCTTCCGCCGTATTGCTGTACCCGCTGTGCGTCATTCTTGCGATATTCCTGCCGGGTAACGCCATGATCCCGATCGCAAGCCTTGCGCTCATCCCGTACTGGTGCGGAGCGATAGCCCCATACTTCAAGGGCAACGTAATACGAATGGTTCTGTTTGTGTTGCTGTGGATCATTCCCGTACTTATTATTGCGACGGTAAACGCGAATCTCCACACCCTTACCATGGGGAATTTGGGCCTTGCTGATCCCGCCGTCTTAAACTCAAGCCTTGATATGGGCGGCGATCCGCTCGGATACCTTCTTATTAAAATCTTTGGGTTGTTTGCGTAATTCAAGTGCCGGGGGCAGACGGGGCCGTACTACGTCTGCCCTTGTTTTGGAGGAAGTATGTTAGTTATTGATGAAAAGAATATCCGAATCGGGCTGAAAGCCCACAGCCGCGACGACTGTATCCGCAGAATCTGTGCGGTTATGGCCGAAAACGGTTATGTGGGCGAGGATTACGCCGATGCGGTAATCGTCCGCGAGAACGAATATCCCACAGGCCTGCCGACCGAGGGTGTCACCGTCGCGATACCTCACTCAAATAAGGGCAGGGTGTTTCGCACAGGGGCCGGAGTCGCGGTGCTTGATACGCCCGTGGGATTTTACAATATGGCGGACCATGAAAGCCTTTTGATGGCGGAGATTGTATTCGTCCTTGCAAATTCCGATCCCGATAAACAGCTTGATGATTTGGGAACGCTGATGGACTGCTGTTCAGACGCCGGTGCGCTCAAAGAAATCCGGGCTGCAAAAACAGGGCTTGAGATAGTGGAAATACTTAAAAATTTTGAGCCCGATTGATTGAGATGAAAAAAGTTTTGATTGCAGGCGGCCTTTGCGGGACAACGATGCTCACAGCCTCGCAAAAGATTGAAAAAAGCTGCATGGATAAGCAAATCCCGGTTGATATAAAAATCCATAACCTCTGGGAAGGCGCCGCCGTCACCGGGAAAGGATTCTCCGTAATCATTGAGATGTTTCCTTACTTTGATAACGCGCAATGCCCGGTGCTAAGCGGCAAGCCGTTCATTTCCCATACCGGTGAACGCGAGCTGATAGAGCAAATAGTAACGCTGCTGCAATGAGGTGACAAGCTATGGGCGTATATGCCGACCACGCCGCCACAACGCCTTTAGACCCGGCTGCCCTTGATGCGATGATTCCTTTTTTATCGGGGAATTATCACAATCCGTCGTCGCTGTACGCGAAAGGGCGCGCCGTTAGAAATGCGATTGAAGAGGCCCGCGCCTTGATAGCCGGGTACTTAGGCTGTGATTCCGGCGAAATATATTTTACAAGCGGCGGCACGGAGGCTGCGAATCTTGCGGTTTTGGGCGCCGTAAGGTCCGCGGGGCGAAAAGGCAGGGTGTTAATTGGCGCAACGGAACACTATGCCGTCGGCAAGGCGGCCGCCGCCCTTGTAAAAGAGGGATTTTCGGTCGTGACTGTGCCTTGTGACGGCCTTGGGCGCATCACGCCGGAGGCTTTAGCGCGAAACATTACGGATGATACTGTTTTAGTCTCAATTATGTGGGCGAACAATGAAACAGGCATGATACAGCCGATAGGGGAGCTTTGCCGCGTCGCCCGCAGACATGGCGCGATTTTCCATACCGACGCGGTCCAGGCGCTCGGCAGCCAGCGTATACGCGTTGACGAGTCCGGCATTGATTTGCTGAGTATTTCCTCTCATAAAATCTACGGACCTAAAGGCTGCGGGGCGTTGTTTATCCGGCGGGGGACGCCGATCGCGCCGATTATTTACGGCGGCTCGCAGGAAAAACATATTCGCGCCGGAACAGAAAATCCCGCAGCCGTTGCGGGCTTCGGGAAGGCTGTGGAATTGCTGTCGGCAGAGCGCGAAAGCCGGGTAAAGTCACAGAGGCTGATCGCCCGTCGTTTCATGGAAAAAATAGCCGGTACCCCCGGTATACTCTGCAATTCGCCTCAGGATTTAGTCGTTCCGGGCTTCATAAGCCTTAGCATCGCGGGAGTGGAATCGGAGCCTTTGCTGTTGCTTCTCGGCGCGTCAGGCATTGACGCGTCAATGGGCGCCGCGTGTAACGCCGAAACGATAGAGCCGTCATTTGTGCTTCGGGCAATGGGTGTTCCGAAAAGCCATATTCACGGCAGCGTGCGCTTTTCCTTCGGCAAGGACAATACATTTGAAGACGCGGATTTCGCGGCTGATACGCTTACCGCGGTAATCCGCAGGCTGCGAAAGCTGAATTGACGATTCATTATTTTACCGGGAAAGGATTCATATATGATGCTGAAAGAATTGCGTGAATGCGTGCTCAAGGCCGCAAAAAAACTAAGGGAATATGACCTTATCGTCATGGCGGGGGGGACCGTGGCGGCCCGCGACCCTGAAACCGGCTATGTGGTTATAACGCCGAGCGGAATGGAATACGACGGCTTGACCTGGGAGGATATGTGCGTGATCGACATGAATCTCAATAAAATCGACGGGAAACGCCGTCACTCCATCGCGTCAGACATGTTCACCGAAATTCTAAAGGCGCGCCCCGACTTAAACGCCGTCACGCATTCGCACTCAAAATATGCGACCGCATTTTCTTGCCTTGGACGTGAAATACCGGTTATCACCACAACCCAGGGAAACCTTGTTGGAGGCCCCGTACCGTGTACAAGCCGGGTGCATCCCGATCCGCATACTTTGGAATATCTAACGGACATCGTCACAACATTGGGGTCCGGTTATGCCTTGAACATCCGCAATCACGGGCCTATCGCCGCCGGCCGCACGATAGAGGAGGCCATAGAAAACATCATAACCTTAGAGGTGACCGCGCATACCTGCTACATAGCGGAGCAGATGGGTAAGCCTTATTACCTTACGCAAGGCGAAACAAAGAGGGCGTTTGATTTTTGCAAATCCTTCGTCGGGCAAGGGACTTAAAAACAAGCCGCGGATCGCTGCGGCGTTACATGATTTTTAAATCGTTGATGATCAAATCAAAGCCTGCTCCCAGAAACGCGGCGGCGCGGCGGCACATCAACATACGGGTTAAAAATATCTCGAAATAGTCCATGACCGGGCAGAAAAAGTTGTCTATGTCAAGGCACAGCCGTACAACCGCGCCGGTTTCACCCCGTATTGCGGTAATATCCGCGCGCTTGACTGCGTAATTTACACGGTCATGGATATCCGCGAGGATCTTGTCCATATCGGTCTCCTGAACCCTTGAACGGCGCACGTCCGATTTATCGGCCAGTATAAGCGCGGCCGAAACGGTATTGACCGGACGCCCAATCCCTTCATCGTGATTGCCGATTGCGCTGCAAATGATACCGATGTCGTCATAATCCATGCCGTGGCGCTCAAGGACCGACCGCGTAATCTCAGCGCCTGTCAGCGCGTGGAGCGTCCGGTTCGTCATATTGCCGATGTCATGCATGAGGCCTGCAATTCTGGCAAGCTCTGCGACCTGATCCGAAAAACCGAGCGCTATCAGTAATTCTGCAGCTGTGTTTGCGGTATGGTATACATGCGGAAAAGAGTGTTCCGTGAACCCAAGCGTTTTAAGGCCGTCGTTTCCGGCTTTGATATAGGCGCATACTTGCTCGTCCTTTTTAAGCTTTTCAAACGTAACAGGCATTGTTTCTTTCCTCTCGCATCAATAGTTATGCCGTTATCATACCATGATTTATGAAAATCAACAAGGCCGCCTTTCATAGACGGCCTTTGTTTATGATAAGTAAATTGTATTAATTATAATAACGCCAGTGTTATTATGATAACGTCGCCGGAATATATAATTCTATATAAAAATTCTATATTTTTTGTAGGTGCTTAAGCTATGAAACCACGAATGCTTCCGCTTGGCAATATGAATATTGTCGGCGCGAAAATAACAAAACTTCGACTTGAAAATGGGCTGAAGCAAAAAGAATTGCTTGCAAAGCTTCAAACAAGAGGCATGGATATATCGGCCCCCTGCCTTTCAAAGCTTGAAGGCCAGACTCGTATTGTTTCAGACAAAGAGTTGCTGATCATTGCGGAAGCTTTGGGTGTTAGGCCGGAAGAGCTGCTGCGCTGAAATAGAGGGTGTTTTGTATGAGTAATTTTATAATTGATTACGCGCTTAAAAGCTTATGATAAAAACGATTGATTTAAAAGATGCGGCAGAGCGCGTCGCCGCGATATTTTTCCCCGAACGCTGCGTGCTTTGCGGCAAGGTTGTGGCGTATGACGATATGTGGTGCGGTAAATGCGCTTTTGAAAAGTGCGGGCTTCTTAAGTTCGGCTGTGATTTTCCGCATTCGTTTGAATCGGCGCTGGCGGGCGCGGAATATAACGGCGCCACCCGGGACGCCGTTCTCAGAATCAAAGATACGCCGGAAAAGCGAACGCTTTTGTTTTTCGCAAACCTGATGCGGGACGAAATCCTTAAAAATTGGGGCGGCGTATCCTTCGACCTCATTGTACCTGTGCCCATAAACCCGTCGAAGCTTTTATCGCGCGGCTTTAACCAGGCGGAAAAACTTGCCGCCTCTTTAAGCCCGCTTCTTGATATCCCTGTCGTGGGGGAAGCTATAATGCGGTTCGACGACGCGCAGATCCAGCATACGTTAAGCCAAGCCGAGAGGCGGGAAAACGCCGAAGCCGCATACGGCCCAAAGGACGCCTCCGGCTTAAGGGGCAAAACGGTGCTGCTCGTCGACGATGTTTTAACGACCGGAGCCACATTAAACGCGTGCGGCAAAAAGCTGCTCGCCGCCGGCGCCGCCAAAGTCTACGCCGCCTCCGCGACCGCTACGCGTCTCCGGAATCAGACCCCTGCATAAAATCAAGAATCTCCGACGTAGTTAAAATTGTCGGGTGATCGTCGTTCTCAAGGGCTGTGTCTTTATCCTCCGCCTTTAAAGTCGCATCACCGTGCTTATCGGCAACCGGGTATCTCAAAAACGGCGATTTAGCGCCTCGCTTTAAGTTGTATTTTAAAACGGAATCCCCATCAATCGGGATATTCCCGTTTTCCGTTATCAAAAATAGCTCATCCATGATAATCCTCGCGAAGTGTTTTATATTTATCATATTGTCTGGCGTCGCCCGTTTCGTTATTCAGCAAGAACATGGAAAATCTTGCCGCGTGGAATCATTTTGCGTTTTTGTGGCTGTTTGCGCGGCAGGCTGAAGCGAGCCGAATGTATCGATAAGGCTGCCAACCGTTGCCAAAAGGTTGCCGAGCGCGTTTAAATCGTCGGTGTCAAGCCCTTCCGCCAGCGCAAGAGACAACGCCACCGTCAAGGCGGATACCTCGCACTTATTGAGTAGACTAATTCCGGCAAAGCAAGACATCGCACCGACCCTTTCAACGCATCGCAAAGCGATGAGGACTTCACTATACCATCATATGTTTTTTTAAAATATTGGTGTAAAACGCAAAAAAACGGCCCCCAAAGGGCCGTTTTAAGCGTAATTACCGGTTTATATGATCTAAAACCAATTTTGCGCATTCAATCTGATCCGGGATGTTTCCGTTTTTATCGCGCGCCCGCCATATATCCGGCGTGATTTCGTCTGCGACGTATACCGTTCCTGTTTCGTCATAGCCGATTTCGATTTTAAAATCAATCAAATGAAGCCCCATGTGCTGAAGCTCATCCTTGAGCACATCGCCCACCCTCGTAAGAACGTCCATAGCCCCGCCGTACTGGCCCTCCTTAAGCAGCCCCTTCATGATGCAGAGCCTCTCGCTGATCGGCGGGTCGCCTTTATCGTCGTTTTTTAGCATGACCTCCGCGTAAGGCGGCTCGAATAAGGTTCCCTCATCGAGGGAGAAGCGCCGGCAAACGCTGCCCGCGGCCTCATACCTAAGAACAAACTCCAGCGCGGGAACGCTTAGCTTTCGCACAAACATCATGCCCTTATCGATATCCGCACCCAAATAATGTGTAGGGATACCGTTATTCTCCATCAATTCAAAAAAATGCTTCGAGACTAAAAGCCCGGTTTTTCCTTTACCTTCGACGCTTCCGGCCACAGTGTTCGAACCCGGGTCAAATACGCCGTCCTCGCCGGTTAAGTCATCCTTGAATAAAAGGCAGACTTTTCCTGCCGCATCGTCAACCAGTACGTTTTTTGTTTTTCCGGTATAAAGCGTTCTCATTTATATGTTTTCCTCTTTTTCAAGCAGATTGATAATACTTAATGATTATACAATAATATATGTTTAATATCAATATCTTCTTAAGCTTTACTTTGCTTGCCTGTTTTCACGGTCAATATATTGATTTTCATTGTAATTATAAATGTTTTCGTATATAATGATAATATTAAGATATTGTAAGGGGGTATAGTTGTGCAAATCGTCGCTATTCCGCTATTCAATAAAGACATGGGCGAGGAGGCTTATGTCTTTCGCGAGCTAAAGGAAAACATCTTATTTTCAACCGCGCAAGCGCTCAATCTGTTTGACGGCGCATCCACAAGCGAAACGCTGCGGGTGCTTGATAAGGTGGGCTTAGACGCTTTTACGATGGGAAAACAGATATTTGTTCCAATCAATGAAGTAGCCCTGATGGGCAATCTTTCCGCCCAGTGTAAGGAGCCGTCCGATAAAATTATATTTGTCCTTGAAAAACCGTTAAGCAACCGGGGGCTTTATTTGCCATTTATGCTTTCCCTTCGGAACTTAGGGTACCGTTTTGCCATAAACTACCCCATTAAGCTTGTAGAAAACGACCCGGCGCTTCAAAACAGCAGTTATATATTCCTTTCGCAGCGTGAAGAAAAGCAGGAGGAAATCCTAAAGACACTCCAGTATGTCAAAAGGTTTTACCGGAATCTTACGCCGATTGCCGTTCATATCTACACCCACGAGATATTGCAGAAAACCTACGGGCAAGGCTACGGAATGTATGAGAGCCGCCTGTATAAGGCGACCGGTTCAAACGCGCATATCGCGCCGCTCAAGCTGAACGCAATCCGTCTTATCAATACGGTTCAGGACGTAAATTTTGACTTTACCCGGATTGCGAAAATCGTAAGCGGCGACCCGGCCCTCACGATTTCACTGTTCAAGCTGGTAAACAGCTCCTCAAGGATGCGCAACAAAATAACGTCTATACCGCACGCGGTCTCCATGATGGGCCAAAGAGAGGTGCTAAAGTGGGTTACCACCGCCGTTTCGCGTTCCTTAGGCGATGACCGCCCGAACGAGATGACGCGCATCTCCCTTGTGAGAGCGAAATTCCTCGAAAATCTTGCCCCGATATTCGAGTTTGCGCATATGTCCGGCGAGCTATTTCTTCTGGGGCTTTTTTCCGTCATCGATAACATCCTTGACGTCCCTATGGAGCAAGCCCTAAAGCAGGTGGTGGTGTCGGAGAACATCCGAAAAGCCCTTGTGGATAACGCCGGTATTTTCCATCCCATCTTTTCTTTTGTCAAAGACTACGAAAATGCCGCATGGAGCAATGTTTCCCGTCAGATGATCGTCCATGACATCAATGGCGACGCACTTTCGGAGGCGTATATCAACACGCTTTTATGGTACCGCGACCTTGTCTCGATGGACGAAGAGCCGGAGGAAAGCGAAGAGCCGGACAAAGAAGCTTGACCGCGTATGATAAAGCAAAGGCCGCCTACTTATTATAAAACAAAAAAGGACTTGCGCAGAATATAAAACTGTGATATAATCCTTATGTTTGAAGATATTCCGAAAAAGAGGTGATTATATATGAGAGAGGGAATACATCCGGGCTACGAGCAGACGACCGTTACCTGCGCATGCGGAAACATGATTGAGACAGGGTCTACAAAAAAAGATATCAGAATTGAAATCTGTTCGAAGTGCCATCCTTTCTTTACCGGGCGCCAAAAGCTTGTCGATACGGGCGGGCGCGTCGACAGGTTCAAGAAACGCTTTAATCTGGAAGACAAATAATACAAATGGCGGCGACCTTTTTAAAGGCCGCCGTTTTTGTGTCGGGAGGAGAAGCTTTCGTGCGCTCATATACCACCCTCAAAGAGCTTGGCGACATAGAATATATCTTAAAACGCTCGCGGTTTATCGGTACGGCGGCGCCCGCTTCAGACGTTAATGAGGCGTCAAGCTTAATCGCGCGGATTAAATCTGAGCACCGTGACGCAAACCATCACTGCTACGCGTATTCGCTAAAAGACGGCAAACAGCGCTACAGCGACGACGGCGAGCCGCATGGGACCGCGGGAATTCCAATACTTGAGGTGCTAAAAAATAAGAATATTACCGACGGCATCGTGATTGTCACAAGGTATTTCGGCGGCACGCTGCTTGGCGCGCCGGGCCTTGTGCGTGCGTATTCGCACACCGCAAAGCTCGCTGTTGATACGGCGGGAACGGTTTTGATGCAGCCGTGTTCGGAGGTGCTTATTACAGCGCCATATATGTTTTACAACAAACTGTGCATGCTTATAAAAAACCGCGGGGGAGAGATACTCGACAGCGCTTTTACGGAGCATGTGTCGGTCAGAGCAAGGATTGCGCAAAACGCGGTTGAGGCAATATCCGGGGATTTAAACGAGCTTACCGCCGGAAAGTCAAAGCTTGAGGTTACAGGAGAATTGTTTGCTGATTCTTAAAAGGAGGCTTTATGGGTTATCTAAACCAAACCGTGGACGCGGGGATGGCGTCGGCGTCGCTGTTGCAGCGAAGGCTGAAGCTCGGGTACGCAAGGGCTGCGAGAATCATCGACCGGATGGAGGAACGCGGCGTCGCAGGCCCGTTTGAGGGCAGCAAGCCGCGGCAGATGCGAATCACAAAAGACCGCTTAATCGAAATGAAACTGCAAAAGGATTCAATAAGATGAAAGCAGCAAGCGCCGCCCGTTATCAAAACGGGCGGCGCTTGAAAATTTCCCCTTGCAAATTAGTTTTTTATAGTTTATAATAAATTTTAACAAACAAAAAGGCAGGCAGGCCACAGTGTTGCAAGCACCGTGACCCTGACAGGGAAGAATTCACCTTCCATGCCAATCGCTTTACAGCGACACCTAGTAATATTATACCCATGGTTTTTGCATTTGGCAAGCTGTTGGGGTATTCTGTTTGCTTATGGGTGCAGGTATGGATTTTCCGTACCTGCACCTTTTGTTTGTCTACATAGATTGCGCGGGTAATATAGACGTCGTTTTACCGGCGCGGAAAACAAAACAAGATAGAAAAAGGAGAAAGAAAAAATGCAAAAACAAATCATAGCCAGAGCGCTGGCTCTGACGCTCGTGTTCACGCTGTGCATCGGTATGCTCGCGGGAGCGGCGCCGCCAGCCGACCAGGGCATCGTGGACGTTTCGCTGGGAACCACGGACATAATGAACCCCGAAGAAAACGTGCCCCTCAGCGGGGAAATCGTAATTACATTTGACGGGCCGGTAGGGACGCCGGGAACGGTTCAACTCTTGCCGATGTTGCCTTCCGGCGACGAAATCAACCTGACCGGCGGCGTGGCCGAAGATAATACGTACACAATCCCATACGGCCCGCTTAATGTCAGTACGCTTTACAGGCTTCAGATTTTCGGCTTCAGGGGCGCAGAGGATCAGTATGGCCCCATATTCCATGAATACCTTTATTTTGAGACGGATTCCACCGCACCGGCCGACATTATAATTACAAATAACGCAACCCTTCCGAACGCCACGGTAGGAGCCAATTATAGCGTTCAGTTCGTGTCGTCGAATCCGGCCTACAGCCTTTTTGTGGCAAACAGCGATATGACGTGGCTCACTACAACCGGCTTAACGTTTACCCCCACCGGCCGTCTCTACGGCACCCCTACAGCAACGGGAACCTATACGTTTACGCTTCAGGCGACAAACAACGTCAATACCAGGCCAAGTAATTCCGTCCCGAAAACATTTACACTGCAAATAGGCGGCTCCGGTGGCTCCGGCGGTGGCTCCGGCGGCGGCTCCGGTGGCATCGGCGGCGGCGGTTCCAGCGGCGGCGGTTCCAGTTCTGGCAGCTCCGGCGGCGGAGGCGGCGGCGGCGGCGGAGGAGGCGGCGCACCCGCGGCTCAAACCGGCTCGAGCGGCGGCGCGCGCAGCGGCAATGTTTCCGCGGATGGATCTGTTGACACAGCAGCGGTTGTGAACGAAGCCCGGGCAGCGGCACGGTCAGCCGAGGGCGACGGCGCGAACGTTACCGTCAAAAACGCAACGTCCGTTTCGCCCGACACGTTAAGGCAGCTTGCGAATCTTTCCAGAAGCACCGGCACGCCCATAACGTTCAGAGCTGACACGACGCTTCCCGGAGGCGACATTGAAGCGCGGATGTACATCAACCCGGCTGATTTCGTTAATGGCGGAAACGGCGCCGCAAGGTTCTTCATCCCCGAAACAGACATGCAAAGCATGCAGACAGACCGGCTGTACAGTCTGGCGACGGCGGCTGGCGGCGGCGGCATAAGGCTCACCGTGCGCACAACAGGCGCGACAGTCGAGGCGCTGAAAGCACAGCTTCAAGGCCAGTTCGGCAGAAACGCTGCAGTCATAAGGTTCGACCAGACAGGCAGCTTCGGCGCGGAAATCAAGGTGGCGGTCAAGGTTGATCTTGAAAATCTTAGCACGGATAACCTGAAATTCTATTCCGTCAGCTCTGACGGTACGGCCAGGGAGATTCGGACAACCTACAGGATAGACAGCAACGGCTTTTTGCATTTCAGCACTCCGCGCGGCGGCACAATTGTCGTCACCAACAGGAACGTGTAAGCGCAAATGATAATGAAGCGCCCGGTTTAAAACCGGGCGCTTCATTTCGGGGCAGAGGGTAAGCTGTGCGGTATGCTTAATAGATTTCTTCAATCTTGAACTCACGTTAACCCGCATAAATTCAATGTTTTTCAATTCGGCAAGGCGTCCAAAAACGGGTAAAATCAAGTACAATAGACACAGGCAAGACACACATTATCCTTACCATATTTCTCAGTTTCAAAAGCGAAATGAGCATCCGTTTATACATATATAAATGGGTGCTTATTTTTTTGTCACCGAGCCTTATCGACAATCCCGAATCGGCGGTGAAGCTGTTAGCCAAGCTAAAGGATGAGCGTACAAAAAAGTCGGCGCTTGAGGGCTGTGTCGAAAAGCTCACGCCCAAAGCGCGGTACTACGATATTATCCTGCAATGCCCCGGCGCTGTCCTCACTTCCGTCATTGCAAAGGATTACGGCATGACAGCAAGGAGATTTAACAAGCTGCTTCACGCCCTCGGCGTCCAGTTCCGCTAACCGTCAGAGTGGGTCACACGGTTCAAGGAACCGGGTGAAACGCTACCACGATGCGCTATTCCATCTCATAAGTTTGCATTGTCCCACAGAGCATTTGAAAGAAGCCAAACCGTTTGTAAAAGTCTTGTAATTTCTCATCATACATTACTGAAATCCAAAAAATTTTCTTTTCCTTCAGTTTTGAAATAATCCGATTCATCAATTCTGTACCAACCCCTTGCCCTTGATATGCTGGGTCAACTGCCAAATCTTGAATGTAGGCGTCAGTAACTCCGTTTGAGACGGTATCGACATATCCAATAAGTTTTTTGTCATCATAGCAAGCGATATGATAATACGAAACCATTAGCGGATTGTTATAGCAACTCTCCATGCCATTCCAACCAACGCTTCGACGAAGGGCGGCAATCGCTTTAGTAGATGTAGGCTCGTTTTCTATGTATGTAATCATCTGCATGGCCTCCACATTTATTCTTCCTTTCAACAGTATATCACGAAAGCATTAAGCTTTCCACAAAAATAATCCAAGCCCTTCTGCGGTCAGACGTCACCGCCGAGGGGCTTTTTATATAATGATTTTTTCAAAAGGAAAACTAACGACAGGGCGTGGGAAACCGCGCCCTAAAAAATCGAAAAGGAGCAAATTTATGAACGAAAACACAAACACCAGCACCAACCAAAACGCGCCGAAAACCTTTGACATAAGAGCAAAGATGTTGGGGGCGGGTCTACACGCACAAGACGTTTGACGAGTTGAAAACTGCTGTTGAGTTGTTAGTGTAAAAGATTGAACTAGATACCCATTAGACACAAGAGCATTGATATATCAAGGAAAAATGGGGTTTTGGAACTAATGCTTATACTACAAGGTTTATCTTCCATAAATCAATGGTTTAATTTCTTTTAACATCACCCGGCAAAATTCCGTTTTATTATCCATCATCACAAAATGGCCTGCATCGCTAAACGAAAAAAAAGCTTTTTGAGGTGCGGTAATCTCCTCAAAATATTCCTTGGCTGCGATATATGGCGTGGTAGAGTCTTGTTCGCCCATGATATAAAAAACAGGGATGTCGTAAGAAGCGCCGAAATTGCGAATGTCGCACTCATCAAATAAAAAACGCATGATAGGCTCTTGATAACGCAATATGTCCTTGCCGAAATAACCCTTATCTTTCAAGCTGTAATGAGGTGAGGACATGACAGCCAGCAAGAATTTTACGCCGCCCTCGGCAAGACCATATTTCGCTTGATACGTCCTGACCTTCAACAACTTTTCTTTCAGTTTTTCATCGTATGTTTCAAGAGGGTATGGGGCTAATGATTTTATGGCGGCTATATCTTTCTTGATCCCTTTGGTATTTGCTGCATTGCGCAGCTTATCAAATCCCATACGCTCGTTTTCCCGAAAATTAACTACCTGTCCCAGTGATATATAAGCGATGTAATCATGCGGATAGGTCTGTACAAGCGCCGTTCCGAGAACCGATCCCCAGCTATGGCCCAATACAATCATTTGGTTTTTATTTAGTTTTTGCTTGATATATTGAGTTACTTCATGGGCATCCTTTAGGGATTGCTCAAAGCTCAAAGTTTCAAGAACCGATTCAGGATCATTCATAAAGAACGTTTTGCCTGAATTGCGCTGATCCCATTGAACGATTGTATATTCCTTCTCCAGTTCGTATTGAAATTTGTGCAGAAAAGGCATTAGCGGCTGACCTGGGCCACCATGAAGGAATAAAATAACAGGTTTTTTAGTATCTTCGCCCCTAAAATATAAAACCTGTGAAACTCCACCGATTGTAACAGTTTCCATCAAATCAATTCCGGGGGCTTCAATTCTTTTCCGCTTAGATAAAAAAGCCATTATTGTAAAACTTCCTTCCATAGTTGTGTCATATAATATAAATCTCCTGCGTTCAGCTTATCCTGCCTATAACCTCAACCTGAAAGCTCCTCATCACGCCGGGCGCTTTTTGGCTGAGGTTTTCGTTGTCTCTGCCTCCGAAAGCGCTTAACGGCGCTTTTTTATTATTTAAATTATATCATAGGGTTCTAAAAATGTACAACCTGTAATATTCTTTAACATCGACAATGTTGAAAGGGGAAGATGTGGAATATGAACTTTCAAAACTCCGGTTCGCGCTTTAACCAGGCGGTTTCATGCCTGTCGCCGAGACTGAAGACAATCCTTTCGGGCGTTCCGGATTCGGCCAAGCAGTCCGCGTTTGAGGTGCGGCTGCGCGTTGGCAAGCCGATGATCCTGACGTGCGCTGAAAGGCCGTGGTTTGTCGACGCGAACTCGCAGCTTTTAAACCTGCCGAAAATGCCGTATATCGTCACGCAAAACGATATTGCGGATTCCATCGTAAGCATGTGCGCCCATTCCGTACACTCGCACCAGCAGGAGTTTAAAAACGGGTTTATCTCGATTCGCGGGGGGCACCGCGCCGGTATCTGCGGAACGGCGGTCGTCTCCGACTCAGGTGCGATAACCGCCGTCCGCGAGATTACCTCGGTGAACCTCAGAATCGCACGGGAGGTTCCGGGCGCCGCCAACGCGCTTATGGAACGGATTTTTGCCGAGCAGATCTGCGGATGCCTCATCATTGGGATACCCTCGAGCGGAAAGACGACGATTCTGCGGGATTTGGCAAGGCAGCTTTCAAGCGGCGTGTCAGGGCGGTTTGTAAAGGTCGCCGTAGTCGATGAACGCTGTGAGCTTGGCGCCGTATTTGACGGCATACCGCAAAACAATCTAGGATACGGCAGCGATATTTTAAGCGGATACCCAAAAGCTTTCGGGATTGAAGTCGCGGTACGCACGCTTTCGCCGCAGGTTATCATATGCGATGAAATCGGCGGGGGCGCCGAGGTAAACGGGATTCTCGAAAGCATAAACGCCGGCGTCAAAATCATTGCGACGGCGCATGCCGGCAGCGTAAAGGAAATCCTGCGCAGGCCGCAGATGGCGCGGCTGATGGAGAGCGGGGCGTTTTCGCGGATCGTCCTGCTCGGAGGCAGCCAAAAACCGGGTGAAATCCGGCAGATTGTGAAAACGGGTGATTTGCTTGATGATAAAGATTTCAGGAATGATATTGATTGTCCTTTCCACGACAATGATTGGAGCGGGGCTCGCGCGGGCGCTTACAGAGCGGGTTTCGATGCTTGAACGCACGATCAGGCTGTACCGCTGGCTCCACGACAGGCTCAAGTACATGCAGCCGAGCGTAATGGCGCTGATTGATGCGGCATACCGGTCGGGGGAGTTTAAGCAGCTTCGCTTTTTGACGGAATGCCATAAAAACATGAAAGACAGCGGGGATTTCTCAGAAAGCTGGAGGCATGCGGTCGAAAACAGCACAGGCGCCGTCGGCGAGGAAGCGGCGGCGGCTATGGCGTCGCTTTCCGATGTGCTCGGCAAAACCGATTTGGAAAGCCAGCTCGCGGCGATCGATTACGGCTCGAAGCTTCTGGAGCAAAGGCTTCAAAACGCGCGTGAATACGCAAAGAGACATCAAAGGCTGTACAGGACCCTCGGCGTTCTGGCGGGCGCCCTCGTGGCTGTGCTGATAGTTTAACAATACGGAGGAATCGCCGTGGAAGTGGATTTGATTTTCAGGATTGCCGCGATCGGTATCATCGTAGCGGTGCTTGACCAGGTGTTAAGGCGTTCCGGGCGCGAGGACCAGGCAATGATGACGACGCTGGCAGGCGTTATCGTAGTCCTGATGATGATGGTAAACGAAATCAACAACCTGTTTGAGCTTGTCAAAAGCGTATTCGGGCTCTACTGATATGGACGCCGGGATTTTTGCCGTCATAGGCATCGGCGTCGTCGCAGCGGTCATCGCCGCTGTCTTGCGGCAGTCAAAGCCGGACTACGCGCTGCTCGTCTCGTTTGCCGCGGGGATCATAATCCTATACCGGATATTGATCGGCGTCGTTCCGGTTGTGGCGGAGATTGAGGCGATTATGCAAACGACGGGCATCAACGCGGAGTACGCGGGGATCATGTTCAAGGCACTTGGAATCTGCATATTGACGCAAATCGCGTGCGACGTCTGCAAGGACGCGGGGGAGGCGTCGATCGCGACGAAGCTGGAAATCGCCGGGCGCGTTAGCATACTTGTCGTCAGCCTGCCGCTTTTCACGCGCGTTTTATCGATCGTGTCGTCGTTGATGGCTTGAGGACAGAAATGAGGTGCGGGACGTGAAAAGAGGCCTGATATTTATCATAATCGCGGTCATGCTGCTCGCGCCCACGGCTTTTGCCGAAAGCCCGGAGCAGGCCATGATGTTTGACATAGACGAGCAGCTTGACGCGCTGGGCCGCGACGAGCTCGAAGAAAAAGTACCGCGGGAGGCCCGCGAGCTGATGCGCCAAACGGGAACGGACAGTCTTTCCGTTGGCGCGATGCTGTCGATGTCGCCGGAAAATTTCTTTAAAACGGTGATGTTGCTGATCAGTGAGCGGATTTTGCAGCCGACACGGACACTTGCGTCCATCATCGGGGTAATTGTGCTGTGCGCGCTTGTCGCGGCGCTCAAAACAACCTCGGGGGAAAGCAGGGTCTCACAGACCTTTTCGCTTGTATGCGTGCTTTTAGTGCTTATATCCGTCATGAAGCCGGTCTTGGACTGTATCGTGGATACCTCGAACAGTATAAGGGACACGTCGTTGTTCATGCTTGCGTACATACCGGCTTTTGCGGCGGCGTTTTCGGCGTCCGGCGCACCTGTGACAGGCGCGTCGTACAGCGTATTTTTGTTTTTTGCGTGCCAGGCGGCGCTGCAGATCGTATCGGCGATGCTCGTGCCGCTGATGGGCGTGTATCTTGCGCTTTGCATCATGGGCTCGCTGATACCGGATATAAACGCAGGCTCCGCCGCGAAATCCATAAAAACGATTGTAAGCTGGTCCCTTGGATTTATCGTGACGGCTTTCGTCGGGGTTTTGTCTATCCAGACGATGGTCGCGGGCTCGGCTGACACAGTTGCGGTGCGGGCTGCCAAATTTATGCTCGGCAGCTTCGTCCCGGTCGTCGGCAGCGCGCTTTCAGACGCATACAGCGCGGCGCAGGGATGCTTTAAGCTGCTAAAGACGACGCTTGGCGCATACGGCGTGGTCGTGGCGGCGTTCACGTTTTTGCCGGTTTTTATCCAAACGGTAATCTGGTATATGGTTGCAAGCATCGCGGTCGTCGCGGGCGACATAATCGGCGTGAAAAGCGTATCGGATATGCTGCGCTCGTGCGCCGCGACGCTCGGAATCCTGATTGCTATTATTGTGAGTTTTGCGATGCTTATCATCGTATCGACGACCGTCGTGATGATGGCGGGACTTGGTACGGCGAATTAACAATTAACAGATAACAGATAACAATGAACAATGAAGGTGTCCGCCGCGCGGACGTATTTTATACTAATCCGCAATTAAAACCTTACTCCTCGCGAATGAATCGCCCGGGGTTTTAATTGCTAAAATGCGCCTGTTTCTCACCTTTTTTCAAAAGGCAACCGAAACAGATGCGCAATACTAATTCCATATTTTAAAATGAAATTAGTATTAAAATATATCGCGAAGCGATTCCACAATTGTTATCTGTTATCTGTTATCTGTTAATTGTTCATTGTTAAGCGAGGTGATGGCTTTGGAAGCGGTGCGCACATGGGCGTTTTCGATTTGCGCGGCGATGGCGGCGTGCGGTATCGCGCTCCAGCTTATGCCGAAATCAAACCTGACGGGTGTGTTCAAGCTTGTCGTCAGCGTATTTTTTTTATGCTGCCTGTTGTCGCCGGTGCTGTTAAGGATTCCCGAGGGGCGGCTGTGGCTGCCTGAATATTCCGCCGAAATCGCAGAGGAAAAAGCGGCTCGCTTAGAGGAGGTGATGGAAAAACAGACAAGAATCAGCGCGGAGCAGGCGGCGCAAAAAATAATCGCGGATAAATTACGGCAAATGGGAATAAATTACCATTCCATCGCCATAAACATTAATACAAACGGACAAAGTGAAACAAGGGCGGTTGCCGTCATCATTCTTGACAGAAGCCTTGAGCCGCAGCATGAGGCGCTGAAAAGGCGGATTGAACAATCACTTGAGATGGATGTGGATCTTGGCTATACCGAAGGAGAGTGGCAGTATGGGGGGGACTGAAAGCCTTGTCTTAACAATGAAAAATTGGCTTAGCGGCGACGGCAAGATAAAAATAATCGTAGCAATCGGAATCCTTGGGATGGCGCTGATTTTACTGTCGCAGTTTATCGACAGCGGAACGAAAGCCAAAAACGAGCCGGAAAGCTTGGAGCTTACGTCGGCTGAGTACGTACAGATGCTCGAGGAGCGGCTCGAGCTTATGATTTCCCAGATGGAGGGCGCAGGCGAAACGCGTGTGATGATCACGCTCGAGGATACGGGCGAGGTCGTTTACGCAAGGGAAGAAAAGCGAAACGTCGACACGCAGCGGGAGTCGAACACGGAATCGGTTGGAAAATCATACCAGAAAGAAAGCACCGAACAGAAATACATCATCGTCGACGGAAAGGAAGGGCGGCAGGCCCTTGTCAAAACAAAGCTGGAGCCGCGAGTGCAAGGCGTTGTGGTCATGTGCCGGGGCGCCGGGAATTTGAAAGTGGAACAGGACATCATCCATGTTGTAACAACCGCCCTGAACATTCCGACGACAAGGGTTTGCGTTGTAAAAATATCAAAATAATCATGCTGGAGGTTCTTTATGAATATGATAATCGGAAAACGTCAAATCATCCTTGCGGCGCTTGTTTTAGGGCTTGGAATCGCGGTTTATCTGAACTGGCAGTATACAAGCTCGCCAATCGAGCTTCCTGTGACGCATATCGTTGAGGACGACGCTACATACGGCGAGGCGCAATATGTGGACGGTACCGACATCTCCCATGCCGATATGGGCGAGATATTCTTCGTGGAAGCTAAGATGTCAAGGCAGCGGGCGCGCGACGAAGCCGCCGAATCGCTGGCGGCGATGCTACAGGACGCAGACATCGCAGCGGAACAGAAGGTCGAGCTTGCCATGCGGGCGGCGGACCTTGCTGATTCGATTGAGGTCGAGGGCAAAATCGAAAATATGATCAAGGCGAAAGGGTTCACAGACGTGATGGTTTACTACGACACGAAAAACTGCGACGTGATCGTGCGGACAGACGGCCTTTTAGTGAACGAAGCCGCCCAGATAAAGGATATCATCTTAAAGGAAACCGATATGCCGGCTGAAAACATCTCGATTATAGAGATTAATTAGGCGGAATATAATCTACTTGCTTCATAGCATAAATCTACTTGCTTCATAGCCGGGCTATGTGTTATAATCTATGCAGCGCCTTTTCGGCGTTGCATAGATTTTTAAGGCAGTAAGCACAATAAGGTTAACGGGGGGTCTTTCGTGAGTAACGTCGAAAACAAGCAATCGACCGGGGGACTAAAAATATCGCGGGAGGTAATCGCCGCTATCGCGCGCGTTGCGGTGCTTGAAACCGAAGGAGTGGCCTCGCTTGCGGAGCCGCGCAGCATACGCGGGTTTTTTCCGCGCATTAAAAAAGCGGTGCTCATTGAGCTGGTTGACGATTTTGCAAACATCGAGATCAGCGTGAACTTAAAATATGGCGCGAATATCCCGCATGTTTGCGCCGAGATACAAAACACGGTCAAGGACAACGTCCAAACAATGACCGGCAAAGCCGTTTCAAAGGTGAACGTCTTTGTTGCGGGCATTATTTTTCCCGATGAAACACCCGGCCCGTGAAACTTGATAATAGAAAAATTGTAACGAACCCGCGGCTGGTTACAATCGCGGGATTTGTTTTTTAAGCAGGAAGGGGCATAGTTATGCCAAAAACTACTCGTCGCGAATCACGCGAAACAGCGTTTTCCTTGTTGTTTGAGTGGTCGTTCAGGGAAGAGGAAAGCCTTGAGGAAATCATCGAAACGGCTAAACTGACGCGCGACGCAGAGGTCGACTCGTTTGCGCTGGAGCTTTTAAGCAAGGTGATACAAAACCGCGAGGAGCTGGATTCGCTCATCGGGCAGTATTCCCAGGGCTGGAAGTTAAAGCGAATCTCGCGCACGGCGCTGGCGGGGCTCAGGATGAGCTTTTGCGAAATGACAAAACTTGAAGATATTCCGGTCGGAGCCTCGATAAACGAGGCTGTGGAGCTTGTAAAAATGTTTGGCACAAATGAGGAAGCCACCTATATCAATGGAATACTCGGAAGCTTTGAACGCGTGCGCCGCGGGCTTGAGGATGCGCCTGCAAAACAGGAGGAAGAAAACGCGCAAGAGGATAATCAGGATAAACAGTTAAATACACAAGATATACAGGAAGAACACAAACCACAGACAGACAAAAAACCGGATGATATTGAACTTATTGAAGATATTGTCATTGAGGTCGAATGATGAAAGCAAGCTTAGGAATTGATACAAGCAACTACACGACGTCAACGGCATTGCTCGGCGAAGACGGTACGATTCAGCAATGCAAAAAGCAATTACAAGTTGCAAGCGGCGATCTTGGGCTTAGGCAAAACGATGCGGTTTTCGCGCATGTCAAGCAATTAGGCGGGTTACTGGAAAATCTTTTTGAGGGCAATGAGAAACTGATATGTGCCGTGGGATGTGCCAGTTACCCCCGCGACAGCGAGGATTCTTATATGCCTTGCTTTTTATCAGGAAAAATGGTGAGTCAGTCAGTTGCCGCCGTACTTGGTGTTCCTCTTTTTGAGTTTTCCCATCAGGCGGGCCACATAGCGGCCGCGCTTTTTGAAACGAAGCAAAACGAGCTTTTTGAGCGTGAATTCCTTGCGTTTCACGTCTCCGGCGGGACAACGCAGTGCCTTTTGGTGCAGCCGGACGAAACAGGCAAAAAGCCATTTAAAATTGCTGTGATCGCGGAGTCCCTTGACTTGTACGCAGGCCAGCTCATCGACAGGACAGGCGCGATTCTTGGGTTAAGCTTCCCGTCCGGACCGGCGCTCGAGGAGCTTGCGAAAGAATCGGGAAAAAGATTTCCGGTTAAAATCGCATTTAAAGGCCTTGATTGTTGTCTTTCCGGCGTGGAAAACCAGTGCCGCAAGCTGTTGTCTGACGGCGAGGAGAGTGTCGATGTCGCAAGGTTTTGCATCGACAGCATTGAGCGGGCGGTTTTTGGCATGACGATGCGCGTCATAAAAAAATATCCCGGGCGCAGAATTGTGTATTCAGGCGGCGTGATGGGCAATTCCATCATCCGCGACAGCATCGAAAAGCATTTTGACGCGGTTTTCGCAAGCCCCGGCTTTTCCTCGGACAACGCCGCGGGTATTGCGGTATTATGCGAAAAATCCTATCAAAAATCTTTGGGCAAGGGGAAAAATCCGATATGACGGTTTTGACGGTAAGCCAGCTAAACCGCTATGTCAAAGCGGTGATTGAGGAAGACAAAAGGCTTTGCGATCTTTATATCAAGGGTGAAATCAGCAATTTCACGCGGCATTTTAAGTCGGGGCACTGCTATTTCAGCATGAAGGATGAGGGCGGCTTGGTTAAGGCGGTCATGTTCAAGTCAAACGCCGGGGACCTGCGATTTGAGCCGGAAAACGGCATGTCTGTGCTTGTGAGGGCTCACCTCGGCGTGTTCGAGCGGGACGGCGCATACCAGCTTTACGTCACGGACATGCAGCCTGAGGGCGCCGGTGCTGCGGCAGTGGCGTTTGAACAGCTAAAACAACGGCTTTTCAGCAAGGGGCTTTTCGATGATGCGCATAAAAAACCACTGCCGGCTTTCCCGCGCAGGATTGGCGTCGTCACCTCGCAGACAGGTGCTGCGCTTCAGGACATAATCAACGTAATCTCGCGCAGGTATCCGGTTTGCGAGCTTTTGACCGCCCACGCCGACGTTCAGGGAGAAAACGCGGCGTCCGCGCTCGTAAGCGCGCTTAAGATGCTGGACGAAAGGTGCGACGTCATTATCATCGGACGCGGCGGCGGATCTGCTGAGGATTTGCGCGCGTTTAACGACGAGGCGCTTGCTTATGCGGTTTATGAGGCGAAAACCCCTGTTGTGTCGGCTGTGGGGCATGAGGTTGACTATACGATTTGCGATTTCGTCGCGGATTTGCGGGCGCCTACTCCGTCCGTGGCGGCCGAGCTTGTCACGCCGTCCGCACAGGAGCTCAAGCAGCGGGTTTCGGGCTATCGCGATTTTTTTTCGAGACATGCCGGAAATCTTATCGGATCGAACAGCCAAAGGCTTCAAAAACTGCGAAGCAGCCCGGGATTGTCGTCCCCACGGGATTCTATCCTGAAAGCACAACAAAGATTGGATTTTTTTTCGCAATCGTTGTATAATAATAAAATACTCGATCGTTTTAAGGAGAATTTGCGCACAAAGGCTGCACTCCTGCGCTCGCTGAACCCGGCGGAGGTCTTATCCCGCGGATATTCCATCATCTACCATGATGGCAAGGCCGTCTCGAAAGCGGCGCTCTTAAAGCCGGGGGACAAGCTTTCGTTAAGGTTTTGCGACGGTTATCTGAACGCCATTGTTTTGGAGGGGACCAATGAAGATGGACATAAGTTTTGAGCAGGCGATGGCACGGCTTGATGAGATCGTTGGCAAGCTCGATTCCGGTGAAAACACGCTTGAGGAGTCGCTTAAGCTTTACGGCGAGGGCGCTGAGCTGATTGCGTTTTGCGAGGACACGCTTGAGACCGCGAAACTGAAAATCGAGACGTTATTTCCCGGGGAAAGGTGATGGCTTTGGAGGATATCAACGCGCAGTTTGAGCGATACTTAACGGTTTTGGAGCGGGATTTGCCCACGTTTTTGCCGGATGTATCCGGCCTTAACAGGCGTGTTGTTGACGCTATGTCTTACAGCCTTCTGTCAGGTGGGAAGAGAATCCGCGCGGTACTGCTCATGTCCTGCTACAATTTGTTTTCAGATGATTTTGTATCGTCTGTGCCGTATGCGGCGGCGCTTGAAATGGTGCACGCGTATTCGCTGATCCACGATGATTTGCCGTGCATGGACGACGACGATATGCGGCGCGGCAGACCGTCGTGCCACATCGAGTTTGACGAGGCCACGGCGGTGCTGGCGGGCGACGGGCTTTTGACTCTCGCATTTGAGACGGCATCTCGAAAGGAAAATTCGGAAATCTTCGGATCGGACAGGGTAGTGGCGGCAATCCGCGCGATATCAAGGGCCGCGGGCGCAAACGGCATGGTCGGGGGTCAAATAATCGATATGGAAAACGAAAAGCGCGATGTTGATTTAAACGCGCTGATTCTGACGGATACAAAAAAAACGGGCGCGCTGATGACGGCCGCGTGCGAGGTCGGCTGCATACTGGGCGGCGCTGACGAAAAAATAACGAGGCATGTTACTGAATATGCGTCAAAGTTGGGGCTTGCGTTCCAAATTCTTGATGATATACTTGATGTAACCGGTGATTCAAAAGAGCTTGGAAAGCCGGTCGGAAGCGATCTTAAGGGTGGCAAGCCGACGTATGCGTCGCTGCTGGGCGTCGAAAAAGCCGCCGAAACCGCAAAAAATCTTACCGCGGAAGCAATCGGCGAGATTCGGAAAACAGGGCTTAACGTGGAGTTTTTGTGTGGGCTTGCAGAAATGCTTGCAGTAAGAAAGCGTTGATTGGACGGGCTGGAATATGATAATTTTTAGGGTTATGGCAAGCAATTATATCGTAAATATCGGTTTTGTCTCGTGGTTTTCCGCGCAGGCATTAAAGGTTCTTCTGACGTGGTTTTTTACTAAAAAGCTCGACTGGGAGCGCATGGTCGGCGCGGGCGGCATGCCGAGCTCCCATTCGGCGCTGGTGTCGTCAATCGCAATTGCGATGGCGAATAAACGCGGATTTTCTTCGCCTGAATTCGGGCTTGCGCTTGTGCTTGCCGCAATTGTCATGTATGACGCGATGGGCGTACGCCGCGCCGCCGGGGAACAGGCAAAGGTCTTAAACCGGATTGTCTTTGAGTTTACAAACTGGCCGTTTTTCCTGAAGCCTGCGCAGAAAACTGATGACGAAAATGCGTATGAAACAGCGGGATCGCCCGATGGAAAAGCACCGGAGCACGACGAGCCGCAGCCGCTTTTGAATAAAGAGCTAAAGGAATTTTTAGGGCATACCCCGCTTGAGGTGTTGGGCGGCTGCATCGTCGGAATATTGGTAGCCGTGTTCATGCCGATGGTGTAAAGTTTGTATTTATTCAAACTTTACATTCGAAGCGCGAGTGGCTCCCGCCTGCGCGAAACCGCCGCTCATGCGCAATATATCCATTCCTTTTCATGGCTGTTTTGTGATTTGAATTAAGCGAAAGGAATGGCCATAATCGTGAAAAAACGACTTGACATCGTACTTGTGGAAAAAGGGCTCGCAACAGGGCGCGACAAGGCAAAGGCCGTGATTATGGCGGGGCTTGTGTATGTGAACAACCAAAAGGAGGACAAGCCGGGAGCTGCGGTAGAAGAAAACGCGCTGATAGAGCTTCGCGGAGTCGGCCACAAATATGTAAGCCGCGGCGGCCTCAAGCTTGAAAAAGCGATACAGGCTTTCGGGCTGGATTTAAACGGTTTCATATGCATGGATATCGGCGCGTCAACAGGCGGCTTCACCGATTGCATGCTGCAAAACGGCGCTGCAAAAGTGTATGCGGTTGACGTGGGCTACGGCCAGCTTGCGTGGAAGCTGCGCACGGACAGCCGCGTAACAGTAATGGAGCGCACGAATATCCGCCATGTGACGAGTGCCGACATCCACGACGAGCTTGATTTCATCAGTGTGGACGTGTCGTTTATTTCGCTAAAGCTGGTACTGCCTGTAGCAAGGTCGCTTCTAAAACCGCATGGAGAGATGGTTTGCCTGATTAAGCCGCAGTTCGAGGCGGGACGCCATAACGTGGGGAAAAAAGGTGTAGTGCGTGATAAAACTGTACATTACAATGTGATATATAAAATTACAGCAGATACAGTTGGCAATGGTTTTTCTGTGATAAATCTTGATTTTTCGCCAATAAGAGGCCCTGAGGGGAATATTGAATATCTGATGCATATTAAAAAATCTAAAACGGCATTGCAAATATCAGACGAAAAGATGCACGGCGTCGTCGAACGTTCTCATGAGAGGGTAGGGGAAACATGAAAATACTGATAAAACCGAACCTTCAAAAACCGGAAGCGGCCGGCTGCGCAAACCAAGTAATCGAAACAATCAGGGAGATTGCCGCGAAAAGGGGAGATACCGCCGAGGTTCTGATTGATGAAAGCGACAGACAAGCAGTTGAAAATCGCGGAGGAATCAGGTTCGGCACGTATCGGGAAATGCTTGACGATTGCGATATTGTCATCCCGGTTGGAGGCGACGGCACCGTTATGCGCGTGGCTGAGACGGCGGCACAGGCCGGGAAGCCGGTTTTAGGCATAAACGCGGGACATATCGGATTTTTGACTCAGGCCGAAATCCATGAGATAAACGCAATTGAGCGCCTGTTTTCGGGCGAATACACCATTTTAAACCGGATGATGATGAAGGCAAGGGTTAAAAACAGCGGCGCAGAAAGCGTCCATATGGCGTTAAACGACGTTGTAATACGCCACGGTGACGCCGACAGGATTGTAGCGGTGGAGGTTTTTGCCGCAGCGGATAAACTGATTGCCGCATACAGGGCGGACGGCGTGATTTTCTCGACGCCGACAGGCTCGACGGCATACTCGCTGTCGGCGGGAGGCCCAATCGTCTCGCCGGACATGGAGCTTATCCTGTTAACGCCGATTTGCTCGCATTCCGCGTTTAACAGCGCGGTCGTACTGCCGGCGCAGCATGAATATACAGCGCGGGAAAAGCCGGTCGGAAAAAGCGGCGTCATGCACGTTTCAATCGACGGCGTGCGGATTTGCAAGCTTGAGCCAAGGGGCAGCGTAACTGTGAGCCGCGCCGATATTTACGCCAAATTCATTGACCTTGGAACCAGGGATTTTTTCAATAATTTAAACCAAAAACTAAGTTGGAGGTAGCGTATGAAATCAAAACGGCACTCAAAAATTCTTGAGCTGATAGGCACTTTCGAAATTGATACGCAGGAGGAGCTTCTCAACAAGTTAAACGAGAACGGTTTTCGGGTGACGCAGGCAACGGTGTCGCGCGATATACGGGAATTAAGGCTTATCAAGGTACAGTCAGCCGCTGGAGGGTATAAATATTCAATCAATGCAACAAAAGAAAGCGTGGATATGTCATTTAAATTTCACGCGGTTTTTTCGGAATCTGTAAATTCCATTGACTACGCGGAGAATATCGTTGTGATAAAATGTTACGTCGGCATGGCGAACGCGGCGTGCGCGGCGCTTGATTCCATTAAATGGAAAGGCGTTGTCGGCACGCTTGCGGGAGATGATACCATCTTCTGCGTCATGCGCGACAAGCAGGGCGCCGTTGATTTTGCGGAGCAGCTCAAAAAGCTTATGAAATAAGAGAGTGTATTTTTATGCTAAGGCAGCTGTATGTTCAAAACGTCGCGGTCATACAAAAAGCCGTGATTGAATTTAAAAACGGGCTCAATGTCTTCACCGGCGAAACCGGCGCGGGGAAAACCATCCTGATATCGGCGCTCGACGCGGTTTTGGGACAGCGCTCCTCGCACGAGATGATACGCTCCGGCGAGGAAAAGGCCACGGTTTCGGCGCTTTTTGAGGATATCTCACCGCGCGCCAAAGCAAAGCTTTTAGAGCTGGGCTTCGAGGATGAGGACGGCTCGGTTTTGATTACGCGCGAAATTACAAAATCGGGGAAAAGCCTGTGCAGGATCGGCGGGATTCCAGCGACGGCCTCGATGCTAAAAGAAATCTCGTCGCTTTTGATACACATCCACGGTCAGCGCGACCAAAGCAGGCTTCTCCTAAGCGAGAACCACATTGAGTTGATCGACACGTTCGGAGAATTTGAGAGGGAGCTTGTCATTTACCGCAAAGCATACGGCAATATGCGCGATGCAGAATCGCGGATTAAAGCCCTCGACATGGACGACGCGCAAAAAAACCAGCGTATCGACATGCTGTCGTTTCAGGTTAAGGAAATAGAGAACGCGGGATTATCAGACGTAAACGAGGAGGACGAGCTTCTCGCGCGGAAAAAGATCATACGCAATTCCGAGAAGATTTTGGACGGGCTGTCGGCTGGGTACGCGGCGCTTCGCGGCGACGGAGAAATAGTTGGGATTGAAAGCCTTTTCGGCGAGCTTGTAAGCGGAGTTGGAGCCGCCGCAGAATACATCGATCCGCTTTTAAAAATATCCGAGCGCTTAAACGAAATCAACTATGAGCTTTCGGATTTTTCCGCGGAAATACGCGCTTACCTCGACGACTTTGATTTTGACCCCCGCGAGCTTGACGAAATCGAGTCAAGGCTCGACGTTATATATAAGCTGAAACGAAAATATGGATCAAACGTCGCGGAGATTATCGCGTTCGGCGAGAATGCGGCGGCCGAGCTTTTAGAGATAGAGACAAGCGGAGAACGAAAGGAGAAGCTTATAAAAGAGCTTGAACATGCGAGAGAACAAGCGGAGAAGCTTTCGAGGGAGCTTTCAAAGAAAAGACTTGCGGTCGCGAAGGAGTTTACCGTTCTGATTGAAGCGGAGCTTGCCTTTCTCGATATGCCGTCGGTGCGTTTCAATGTATCACACAGCAAAAAGGAGCTCTCATCAGACGGCATAGACGAGCTTGCGTTCACAATCGCGGCGAACGCAGGCGAGCCGCTAAAGCCGCTTTCCAAAATCGCGTCGGGCGGCGAACTGTCGCGGATTATGCTTGCGGTGAAGAATGTTTTAGCCGATAAAGACGACATCGATACGCTGATTTTTGACGAGGTTGATACCGGGGTTTCTGGCCGCGCGGCGCAGAAAATAGGCCGCAAGCTCAAGCAGGCATCGTCCGAGAGGCAGGTTATATGCGTGACGCACTTGGCGCAGGTAGCGGCGTTCGCCGATTATCATATCCTGATACACAAGCATGAAAAAGACGGCAAAACATACACGAAGGTAAGCCCGCTCGACACGGAAAAATCAATCGCCGAGCTTGCGAGGATCACGGGCGGCGAGCTAATCACGGAGCTGTCGCTTCAAAGCGCGCGGGAGCTGTGGGAGCACTCCCGGCAGGGATAGGGCGTGTTGACCCGGCGTGCGGTTCTGTAGGTAATTTATATTCGTGGAGGTATTGCATGATTCTTTATGGTATTAAAATTCGTTTTGATTGCAAAAACAATCAGCAGTACAAAACCATAGGTAATTTTTGGGAATACATGAGAAGCTCATATCCCAATTATATATTAAAGGGCGTTGGCTGTAATTGGCATGACGATTGTATGGATTATATTATAGGCGATTTTTCACCATCAAATCATTATGACATGGATGTGATAACCAAAAAATATCCTACTGCCGAATATATTGAGATAAATTTACCTGATGAAGGTTGGCAGGTATATCACTGTAGATTAAGCGAACTTTCAAAATTATATGAAGAAATATATACAGATGGTGTGCTTAAATATGAAATTGAAGAAATGAAATTAGATGGAAATTGCGTTATATCTATCATCAGATAAGCATGATGCGCGGCGGTGCACATTCGGTTACAATGCCGCTTTCGTTCAATTTTCCGCAATACTCCAATATAAAAATTTGTCTTGTTTGACGCCAAATTCGCTCGGATCCGATCATTTCGGATGACGTCAACAGGCTTTAGAAAAGGATGATAACATACCATGAAACTATTCGACGACTTACAGCGCCGGGGATTGATTGCGCAGATGACGCACCCCGAGGAGATTGAGGCGCTGCTTAATAAGGACAGCGGCACATTTTACATGGGCTTCGACGCTACGGCAAGCTCGCTTCACGTGGGGCATTTTCTGGTGCTTACGGTAATTCGCAGGATGCAGCTTGCGGGGCAGAAGCCGATTCTGCTGCTCGGCACCGGCACGACGATGGTCGGCGACCCCAGCGGGCGCACAGATATGCGGAAAATGCTCACAGTGGAGGAGATCAACCACAACGCCGACATGTTTGTGGAGCAAATGGGCCGGATCGTGGATTTGGACAACGCTGTCATTGTGCGAAACGGCGACTGGCTGCTAAAGCTCAATTACCTTGAGCTATTAAGGGATGTGGGCGTTCATTTTTCGGTCAACAGGATGCTTTCCGCGGAATGCTTTAAATCCCGGATGGAAACCGGGCTTTCTTTCATTGAGTTTAACTACATGATTATGCAGAGCTACGATTTTCTGTATCTTTACCGCAAATATGGCTGCAAGCTCCAGCTTGGCGGCAACGACCAGTGGTCCAACATCATCAGCGGCGCCGACCTTGTCCGCAGGGTTGACGGAGGCGAGGCATATGGCCTCACCTTTACGCTGCTTGAAACGAAAGACGGCCGGAAAATGGGAAAGACCGCAAAAGGCGCGGTCTGGCTTGACGCCGATAAAACGACTCCTTACGAGTTTTTCCAATATTGGAGGAACGTCGACGACGCTGAAGTCATAAACTGCTTAAAGCTGCTGACGTTTCTGCCGATAGGCGAAATCGAAGGCATGGAAAAATGGCAGGGAAGCGAGCTTAACAAGGCTAAGGAAATCCTTGCCTTTGAGCTTACAAAGAGCGTACACGGCAAGGAGGAGGCCGACAAGGCGCTGGGCGCCGCAAAAGCGCTGTTTGCGGCGGGCGGGGGCAGCGACGGGAACATGCCGTCCACAACGCTTGAAACCGGCGATTTTGCAGACGGAGCCGTTAATATCGTTGATTTGCTTATAAAAGCTAAGCTTGCGCCGTCAAAGGGAGAAGCAAGGCGGCTGATACAGCAAAACGGCATCACCGTTGATTTCGGGGAGGGATTTCAATCCATTTCCGACTTAAATCTCACCATACGGCACGATGATATTAAAAATGGATGTTTTGTTATTAAAAAGGGGAAAAAGGTATTTCATAAAATTTTTGTATAACAAAAGATGGCAATAATACTTGACATTTTATGCTGAATCATGTATCATATTTTCTGTTGCCATGCGTGCAGCTTGTACGCACCGGCATTTGATCCATTAGCTCAGTCGGTAGAGCACCTGACTTTTAATCAGGGTGTCCCGCGTTCGAGTCGCGGATGGATCACCAAATATCCTTTAGTGATGCGGTATTTTGCAGGCGGGCTGCAAATGCTGCATCACTATTTTTTATGTAAAGCTTCATCCATCGTATTACCTTGCTCCCCCCTTTCTTAGCGGAGAAGTTGACCGAGTATATAAATTTCTACAACTTCGAGCGTATTCGGTTGAAAAATGGTCTGACTCCATTCGAAAAACGGAGTCAGACCGCGTAATCCTTCGATATTCTACGATTGGCGTCTTTTTTACAAATCCGTGGAGCAGTACAATGCTTTTACCGATGGGGATAAAATAGAAAATCCGGGAAATTTCACTTGCCGATTTAATGCGAAGCTCCCACAGCTTGCCTCTGATGTGCTTCACATGAGGTTCGGTGAGTGCCGTACCGTACCTTTCCAGCACATCAATGTCACGGAGGGCTCCGGCTAAAATTTTACGTCGTTTTAAGCTTGAACGGTTTTGCGCACAGACCGTCGTTTCCGTACAAGTTTGCGTCAACATAATCGAGCCACGCAAACCGAACCTCTCTGATACTCTCGCAACAGATAATTGTAACGGTATCCGACGAAATATTAATATCGTAATCCATAATTTCATGGCCATTACCAAATACCTGTAAGCCATTTATGCGCTTGCCTCTCAGCGAAAGGCCGTTCCCACAGTTAATAAAGTTTATTTTCACGCCATGTTCATCCGCCGTACACGACACTGCTTCCGGCGGCTCGCATGGTACATCCAAGCCGTAGACCTTACCCAACGCCAGCCTTGCCAACCTCTCGCCGACTGGCCGTTTGCGCTTGGGATGAATATCATATTGCTCGCCGCAGTCCATTATGCTCGCCATATACGCCCCAGGCACATTTTTACTCACCTGTTCCTGTTGTTCCCGAACGGCAGGATAGTTTTTGCCGCTATCATCTAGCCAACGGCCGAAAGGAGCAAGCTGCACAAACAAAAACGACAGATTGTCCTGCCATGTTTGCCGCCACCGTTTAATCATTGTTTCAAACAGTTTGGCGTACATTTCCGCCTTCCCCTCATCGGATTCGCCTTGATACCATATCATACCGCGCGTAGAGTAGGGAGCTATTTTTTTAAGCATTGTATGATACAGAGAGGCAGGGCGGTAGGGGTGCATTGGTCCGATTAACGGGCTTTTGTTGATTATTTGCTTGACGACAGGGTGATTGGAGATGTATTCCTCAATTTGCGCAAGAGTGTATCCACCTTTGCTCAGCATGGAAAAATACTCAATGATCTCGGGTTCTTGATAAAGTTTGCGCTCGTTCAAAAAATTCTTGTTACATTGTTCTATGTCAATACCCAACAAGCTGTTGCGGTAATCCTCAAGATATCGCTTCAGCTCTGCGTCTGATTGTAAGTCCTCTTCTGGCATCCAGCACGAAGCGGAAGTGCCGCCGTAATTGCAGCCTACAATACCGATAGGCACGTTCAGCGACTTTTGCAGTATCTTTCCGAAATAATACGATACCGCCGAAAAATAGGGGATATTCTCTTTGTCACAACGTCGCCAAAACCCGAACTCGGAATAATCTTCGTCCTTTTCCTGCCCTTCATAACTGATTCGTGGTACGTCAAAAAAACGGAAATTCAAATTTGTGTCGGTTTCAGACTGTGCATCGGCGTCGAACATCATGCTCATTTCCATGTTCGACTGCCCGCCGGCAATCCAAACCTCGCCGATAGCTATGTCCTTTATTGTGAGTTTATCTTTGCCCGAGGTTACAACAAGATTGCAGCTTTCCACTGCGGGTATCGCGGGAACACGCGCAAGCCATTTGCCGTTTTCAACCACCGCAATCACTGATTCCCCGCACAGGGAAACCGTAACCTCCGCGCCGTTTTGCCCACCGCCCCAAATCTTGATTTCCTTGTTTCTCTGTAAGACGCACCCGTCCGAAAATATTGCGCACAGTGTCAATTTATCCATAACTGGTCTCCTTATCATGCCCTTAATGATTTTCATAGTATTCTTTTGCGGCTGTTTCCATCAGGATAAAGAACACCTGTCCTTCGGACGCGACGCCTGACCGCAAGAAATCCGGCATACCACAAACACCCTGGACAAAGCCCAAGTCATCTACCTTATCATTCGCGGCTTTTCTCGCTTTATCGGCGTGAACCAGATAATCCTCGGATAAATAACCCCGCATCACACCGCGATAGATGGTATACGCTATCATTTGCGCTACGTTGGTTTCCACAAACGAGGACGGATCATCAAGGATATCGTGGAACAGACCATCTTCCCTTTGATGTTTAAGGCATCCGTCCAGTAGCTTTTGGAGATAATCCAGCAGGTAGGTTCTGTTTTCCTTGTCATTTTCATCCAGCATTGCTATTACGCGGGTAAGCCCTGCCAGTGCCCAGCCGTTGCCAACGCCCCAAAAGTCGTGACGACCGAAATCGTGGAGGTCGTCGTCCCAAATATGGGATAGCATGTGAACGTCCTCGTCGAACAGATATTTGCGGAAGCCCTTTATTTGCTTCATGGCTTCGTCCAGATCGCCATACCGGCACAGAAAGGGCGGTGCCATATAATAGGCGTCTACCCATACTTCATTTTTAATGTTGAAGTGGTAAATAATACCATCTATTGTTTTCGGAGCTCTATTTTTTAAATAAAAGTATAATTTGTCGGCTGCTTCCCGGTAAAATTTGTTTCCCGTTTTTTCCGCAGCACAAATTAGTGCCTCACCAATGGCAGCGGGGTCGTCCACAGATTCGTTTTTTTCCATAACACCCACGCGCCCGTCCTTATCAGAGCGCAGCGCCGCTGAGGTGCATAACCGAAGAAGATCGTCGGTCACTCCTTCAGATTCCAGAATCGCCTGGGCGGCGCAGCCTTGCTCCCATTGAAAGCGCTGCAAGGACAAAAGAGCTAACTTGGCAGCCATTACTTTATCCATATTGTTTGCCTCCGTATCTTGAGTCAGTATACTCGCTGATATTATTAAGACTAGTTTCAAAATTACAAATTTGTCACGTACCGCAATCCCTACTCTGTCGCAATCCGGATCTGTGGCAAGCAGCAAGTCCGCGCAGGTTTCCTTGCACAGATCAATCCCCTTCCGTAAAGCATCCGGTTCCTCCGGGTTCGGCGATGGACAGGTTGGAAACCTTCCGTCCGGATCACGTTGCTCCAAAACGACGGCAATTTCCGAGATTCCGGCTTCCCGCAAAGCTCTGGTAACACATTCAAGTTATCCTCGACCGCATATTGCAGCCAGCTCTCAAAAGATTCCGGTATCATAATCATCATCCGCCCTTCTTCCCGTTTAGGAAAAGCCGGTGCGCGCCAGCTTCTTTATAGGCAATGACCATGTTTCCGCTATTAGTCTTCGCCCTCGAGAAGAATCTTTCCAATAGAATGGATTGATTGTATGCCCCTCGCCAGAATCGGAAGCAGCCCAATCACGCTGCCAACCTGCGCGACTACAGAGCTGTAATAGCTCTGATAAAGCACGACGTCGCCGACCATAATCTTCCCACCCCATGCGAGGTAGCTCGTAAAAGCCAGACATAGCAGCTGAAAAAATTGGAACATAATCCAACTGGTGGAGGAAAACCATGACTGTGTTAAATCCATACGATATCCAGCCTTGGCTACCCTTTTCAGCTGCTTATCGAAATGTCCGATTTCTGTTTTTTTCGTGCCGCTTGCGACGATATCCGCCACTCGGGAAATCAAGTCCATTGCTTTTGCCGAGGTTTCCTCGACATGAAAATGAAACTCCGAGTTTCGGCCCTGTATCTTACCGCGAAATATCGTGATTAACATTCCCGCTATCGGAATTGTGACGACAAAAAACAACAAAACGGGCAGGCTCCTTGTCGCGGTGATCGTAAAGGCTACAATCAGATTAACGCCTATGCTGAGTAAATTATTAAAGCACTGTTCCGAGAATGTCTGGACAGCCTCCACATCCCGCATGATCTTGGATTGCAAGCGCCCTGTGGTTGTCTTTTCGTAATATTCCGGCGGTAAAGACTGCAATTTTCGCATCAGCGCGCCACGTAATCCCATTTCCACTGAGCGCACGGCCTTGCTGTAGCATCGGACGTGAATATAGTTTGTCAAAGTGTTTTGTAGCAAAAACACTGCCATTATCAGCATATTTGTGACAATCAGCCGCACGCTTCCATCGTTTCGGTTGGTGATTTCGTTAATAACATTCGCTGTGACGACAGGCATGACCCAAACGGGTGAGTGCTTGCAGATATAAAAAATCGCCGAGATAAACAAGCGAAGATAATTGTCCTTGTACATGCCGATAAGTATCAGCAACGGATTTCCGTCGTGCTTGCGGTAGCTGTCAAGGATTCGTTGCTGCCGTTGCTGCTGCGCGGCATATTCTTGTTCATTAACAAAAAAAGATTCTCCGGCGGACATCATTCAATTTCTGTCTTTTCATAGCTTGAACGTATTACAGCTTCCGCCCGCTTGTTATAAAAAGAATACCCTTTCTCGGTAGTAAGCCGGAGGTCTGCGGGCCAATCCCACAAACCGTAACCGCCGACCCATGAACGCTGTTTTGTATGCGAAAACATCTCCTCGTACCATGCGGCCTGCTCATTTTCATCCGCCTCGCCGGACAGCTCCCAGTCATTCGGAACCTGCCCTGAGCCTTTGACCGACATACATCCGGTCTCAGCAAAAAAGAATGGTTTTTCAAACCGCTTGACAACGCCCTCAATTCGATCCAATTCATGCTCCCATGAGCCAAAAGGATAATATCCGCTGGATGAAATGACATCGACGCAATCCCACCAGGAAACATGCTCTTCCTGATATTTGTCGGTGTTGTAAGAAACAGGGCCGTCGAAGACTTCGCGCACTTTGGCGATCAGCTCCCGCCATTCCGCGTCGCGACGCTGCGCCATCACCATTTCGCATCCGGTAATAAACATGCAGCATCCGGTTTTCTGCGCGAGCCTAGCGTAATGCAGCTGGAACTGTTCGTGGGACGCGAACCAATTGCGCCATTTGGGTTCGCAGGGAACCTCGTTGTCAAAAAAATTGATAAACGCGCGCCACACTCCGTTTTTGCAGTTCACAGTAGGCTTGAGAATAACCTTCAGTCCAATGGCATGGGCAAAAGAAATCATATTGGACAGCTCTTCATCGCCAAGACTTCTGTCGCCTCGATAGTCGATTTCCTCCGATTGCGGCGTTTCCTGCAAACCGGCAGGCGCGAAAATCACATGTGTCGCTTCCGTACGCTCCTTCATCATTCGCAGGCTTTCCATCGCCCCGGGATCGGCAAACACGCCTTTCCTCGCGAATGGCTCAAATGTAATTCCGTTAATTTGTTCCAATGTATAAACCCCCACTTTGCTTTGTATCGTGAATCAGCTTTGTTCATGCGCCGCGCCTTTATTGATCCGACATAAATTCCAGGTTCCGGTCAATCAGAGCGCACCGCTGTTTGACGCAATCCGCGGAGCGCAGGGCGTCGGCCGGCGTATTGAACACATAATCCGTCAATTGCGCTTTTGTCGTTGACGCCACATGCAGACGGGTATCGCAGGAGGCGTAATAGATATAGACGTTCTCCCCGTCTTCAATCGCTCCATTGGTAAATACCACGTTGGAAACATCCCCCACCCGTTCGTTCCCATAAGGCGCAAGAAGGTATCCTCCCGGTTCCGCAGTAACCTTCCAAGGCTCGGCCAAATCCGCCGCAAAGGCATAAAGCACATATCGCAGTCCCGCTGCGGTATTGCGAACGCCGTGCGCAATGTGAATCCAACCCTTTTCCGTTTTGATGGGCACGGTTCCTGCCCCATTTTTTTCCTCGGTCACGGCGTGAAATATCCTTTTGCTGGTGACAATTTCTTCATCAATTACCGCTTGTTCCATGCTGGCGCACAGCCCGAAACCGATTCCGCCGCCGCTTCCTGTGTCTATAAAGCCCTCCATCGGGCGTGTGTAGAGGGCATATTTCCCGTTTACAAACTCCGGCAGAAGCAGGACATTACGCTGCTGGGGGGAACGAAGTGTTTTCAGGTTCGGCAGCCGCTCCCACGTATTCAAATCCTTTGTGCGGACAATGCCGCAGGCCGCAATCGCTGCGGACAAAGACGAGTTTTCGGGATCCTTGCGCTCGGAACAAAACAACCCGTAGATCCATCCGTCCTCGTGCAAGGTCAGACGCATATCGTAGGCGTCGGTCTCCTCCGGACAGGTGTCGGGAAGAATGACCGGTTTTTCTCTGAAACGGAAGCCCTCGGTAGGGCTGTCGCTTTCAGCGACGCCAAAAAATGATTTGCGATCCGTTCCCTCAATGCGGGCAACTAGGCAGTATTTCCCGTTCAGCAGAATCGCTCCGGAATTAAAAGTAGAATTGACGCCCAGCCGTTCCATGAAAAAGGGATTGCTTTGCGCGTTGAGATCGTATTTCCAAATCGGAGGGATATGGCCCCGAGTCAATACCGGGTTTGCCCAGCGGGTGTAGATTCCATTGTAAAAGTCCGTGGGCGTATTGGGGCAGTTAATCAGTTCTTCATACGCTGCCTGCCGCCGTGTATACTCATGGTGTAACAAGAGGCCACCTCCTTAAGATTTCAAAACACATTCTCCCGTTGTGATAGGGGCATTTCCAAGGCTCAACCATAGGCTTGTTCCGATTGGGATTACCGTTATTGTCCACTTCCCAAAACCACTCGGAGCCGGGCCGGGAATCCACCATATAGTCCTTAATGTATCCCCAAACAGCCGCCGCCGCCTGCATGTACTGCGCGTCCTGCGGATGTTTTTGATACTGATTGAGAAATCCCACGGCTGCCTCGGCCTGAACCCACCAGATTCTGGTTTCATCATCCACACCTTTTTCCCGCTCATTCCATACGGAATCATTATGGTACGCCGTTTCGTATACCTGACGGGCTAAATCTGATGTAATTTCGCCTATTTCTTTTGCAAGTGCTTCATCATCCAGTAGCGCGCATCCCCAATCAATCAGCCACGATGCTTCAATATCATGGCCATAGGAATGTAGGTCAAGAATGCTGTTCATGTCCGCATCAAAGAACACTTCCTGGCGGTGCAGGGCTGGATTGTAAATTTTCTCCCGGAAGATTTTCAAAATACGGCGCATACTGTTTGCCACCTCTGAATCGGGATCCGCCTGCAGCAAGCCGGAATAGCCTTCAAATATATGCAATACCGTATTCATTGTTCTAGCCGCGATAACATTATTCTCGGACAGCTTTTCATTGGATATCGGACGGAACATCTCATCGAAGGCTTCTCCATATCCTCCGCCGTCCGTGCATTTTTCCTCAATCAGTCGGTACAGTGCGCGTGCGAGCCGCAGTGCTTCCAGATCCCCGACTGTCTCGTAATAAGCGGATAAGGCATAGATGGCGAAAGCCTGATTGTATGTGTACTTGGTGCTGTCCAGGACGCTGCCGTCATAGTTCAGCGACCAATAAATCCCGCCATTCTTACTGTCCAGACAATACTCCCGCAGGAATCTATAGGCGTGATCCGCATATTCACGCAAATCCGGCCTTTTCAAAATCTTAGCGGCAGTTGCAAAGAACCAGAGAATCCGGCTGTTTAAAATGCAGCCTTTCTCCGCGTTTTTGTTTACCTGCAAATCATGGCTTACCCAGCCATAATATCCGCCGTGCTCCTTGTCCTGAAGGGACTGCCAGAATGGAATAATCTGATTTTCAAGCATTTGCTTCGCTTCTAAATTGAGTAACAAAACTTTTCCTCCACCTGTTCTCGTTTTTATCGAATACCTATTTCACTGTCCTCCGCGCTGAGGACGCTGTTTTGCATAATATAGGAAACCACCTCGTCCACTGTAGTAAAGGCTAGGCATACATAGGTATCGGCGGCGCCATAGTAGATAGCGATTCTCCCTGTGTCGCTATCATGAATCGTCGCGCAAGGAAATGTTACATTTGGAACAAATCCTCTTTCTTCGTACCACTCCTCGGGAGTAAGTAGGAAATTCTTACACCGGTACTTTACGATAGAGGGTTGGTCAATATCCAAAATCGCTCCCCCGATGCTATAAACGAATCCGTTACAGGTATTTGATACGCCGTGATAAAAAAGCAGCCATCCTTCAGAGGTCTCGATAGGAGCCGCTCCGCCGCCAATCTTTACCGATTCCCACCACGCTGTGCCTTTGCCCATAACATGACGGTGTCTGCCCCAAAATTCCATGTCGGCGCTTTCACTGACGAAAATATCACCAAACGGCGTATGCCCGCTATCGCTGGGGCGGGAGAGCAACATATAATTTCCGTTGATTCTTCGCGGAAACAGCACCGCGTTGCGGTTGTAGGGTATAAACGGGTTTTCCAGCCGTGTGAATGTCTTAAAGTCGGTGCTTTTGGCCATTCCGATGGATGCTCCGTAAAAATCCTGGCACCATATAACATAAAAAACATCGTCGACCTTGACTAACCGCGGGTCGTAAGCATAGCGTGGAATGAACGGCTCGCCCTGTTTATTCACAAAGGGAATGCGTTTGCTGTCGATTTCCCAGTGGATGCCGTCAGCGCTTTCGCCCCAATATATGTGGGGAACGCCGTCCGTCTGTTCGCCTCGAAACACTCCGGAAAACGCGTTATTATGCGCTATCACAGCACTGTTAAAAATACGCGAAACTCCTATTACAGGATTGCGGTTAACAATGGGGTTTTCACTGTAACGCCAGAGAGGCAGCTCGAAGGCACGCTCCGGGCGCTCCTGCCACGGCATATTTGGAACAGCTTGGTCAATAATCTTTACGAATCCCATAGGGACACCTCTTTCTATAATCAGCCCTTGACAGCTCCTTGTGCCAAGCCGCTATAAATTTGTTTCTGACACAAAATAAAGATAATCAGCGCGGGAATCATGGTAACCAGGACGCCGGCGCAGATATAGTTATATTGGTTACCCATCGGGCCTGTGAAGGTATAAAGAGATGTGGAAACCACCTGCAAACGCGTCTTGTCCTGCAAGTACATGTTTGCCATGTAGTATTCGTTGTAGGTGCTGACGCCTTTGAGGATCATACATGTGATTATCGCCGGCTTCAGAAGCGGCAGCAGAATTTTAAAGAACACGCCGAACAGGGTACAGCCATCCAATATGGCCGACTCATCCAGAGAAACCGGAAGATTCTCGAAAAATTGCATAAAGATATAAATGGAAATAACATCGGTGCCCAGCAACAGAATGATGTACCCCGATAGGCTGTTAATCAGGTTTAGGGTGTACATAATCTGATATACCGTTACCTGCATGGCGACCGCGGGGACAAGAGACGCGAACAAAAACAGGTTGCGTACCAGCCCGTTGCCCGGGAATTTAATCCGATTCAGCACAAAAGCAAGCATTGAGCTAATCATTATGGAACCGCACAATACCGCCACCAGCACGACACCGGAATTAAAAAACGCAAGACCCATCCCCGCTTTTTCCCATACAAAAGTGAAGTTCTCGAAATTAAGCCAGCTTTGAGGCGGCGTCATGACATTTGTGGTACGGTATTCCTCCGGGGTCTTAAACGCTGTAATAACGATTGACACCAATGGAAGCAGTGCGGTAAACGACACCAAAATCAAGGAGAAATATTTTGTCAGATTCCAAGATACTGATCTAAGTATTGCCTCTGTATTGGTCATACTGTCACACTCCCCTTCCGCCGCGCGCGTCCGCGCGTTTTTTCATAGCGCGCCGCTCGCTAAAGGTATATCCGTTTTTATCCTCTTCAAGGAAGGTGCTGCTTACGAATCTCTGGAACAACGTTACAAGAACAATGATCAGCATTAAAACCACTGCCATCGCGGAGGCAAGGCCAACTTTTTGTTTTTCATGAGCAAGACTGTTCATCATAACAAAATAAGTGGCAGTGCCAAAGGTTCCGTTGGTGATGACGAAAGGCGGCTCAAACGCGCTTATAGAGCCGGATATAGAGAGAATCATATTCAACACGACGATTGATTGGATACCCGGCAGCGTAATATGGCGGAACTTGTTCCAGCCGGAAGCCCCGTCAATATTCGCGGCCTCGTAAAGACTCGGATCCACCGACATAATCGCGCCGATAAACAGCACCATATTCTGCCCGAGATAACGCCATATGGAGGTTGCTGCCAACATAATATTGTTTACTCCGGTATCACGCAGCCAATAGGGAAGGATTTCCAAGTTCGCGCCCAGATAGCCGAGAACAGTGTCCAATACAAATCCTCGTGTAAAAAAGAACTTGAAAATGAATCCGATGGCAATTCCGCAAACGAGATAAGGGAAAAATATTGTACCCTTGAAAAAAGCACCGCCCTTGACCTTGAAGCTTAATGTGGCCGCCAGATAAAGCGCAAGCGCAAGCTGGATAAAGGATGCCGCCAAATAATATAAGCTGAGCTTTAACGAGCCGAATACGTCATTTCTGGAAAAAACATCGGCGTAATTTTGCAAGCCCACGAATGTGCGTTTACCGATATATCTCATCTCGTACAGGCTGAATTGACCCATCTTGAAAAACGGCAGATAGGTAAAAAGAAACAATAGCAAAAGCGGCACCAGCATGAAGGCAACGGTTATGATGATTCGTTGACCCCGCATACTCATGATTTGCTGCTTTATGCTTAGCTTTGGCCGGAGCGACTTGACTGAACGTTCACTTTTCATAAAACTCTCCCTACACAGAAACCGGTGGAGCGGCGTTTACCGCACTACCTCCACCGGTTCTGATTTCACATAATGAATGGAGTGATCAAGCCGTGTTTTTTATGCGCCCGCTCCGTATTTTTGCTGCGACGCGGTCCAACGGGCATTCCAATCGGCCATAAGATCATCCAGCGTCGCAGAGCCGGTCAACGCGGCTTCCACAATGCTTATTACATGCTGGTTGTCCATGTTGAGAGAGACTTCAGAATCTACGTTGATATTGACAAAAAGGTCTTCCTCGCCTGCTTTGGCAGGAGCATCCGCTACTAAGTCAATGCCGTCAAACGCAGCCAATGTGGAAGGAAATTCGTGAGATTTCACGGTGGGAATGCCACCCTGATCATAATCAAAGTTGGACTTCTCAACCAAATACTTGATATACAGCATGGATGCGAGCTTTACCTCGTCGGAGGAATTCTTGTTTATGCCGTAGCAATAGTCGGCGCCGGCTGTGGCGTATTGCGTACCATTTACGCTGATTGGGAAGGACATATAGCCAATATCGTCCGGATTAGGTCCGCCTTCCTGCATTTGAACAATCGCCCATGAACCCAGCACCATTGTTCCAATTTCTCCGCGGTTGAGCATTCCTTTGGAGCTTTCCCAATCGGAAGTGGCGGGATCATCTTCCACCAAACCACGTTTCACGGCTTCGTACAGAACATAATAAACAGCGTAAGGACCTGTACCGTCGCCACGATTCGCGAAAGGATCCTTTGCGTGCGGAAGCTTAATGTTCATGAAATCGGGGTCTCCGGTCGCCGAACCGGATATGTAGGCGTCCCATGCCCCCATGGTCCAGCCTGCCGCAAAGTTCGTATAGAGCGGGATAGCGTCGGTGTTGTCTTTGATCTTCTTGAGCGCGTCAAGGAATTCGTCAGGGGTTTTGGGTATATCCGTAATACCGGCCTTCGCGAAGACAGCCTTGTTGAAGAGAACCCCCTGCGCGTTTGAGGTGGAAGGCAGCCCATAGGTTGTGCCGCCAAAAGCTCTGTTATCGGCAAAGTTGTAATCTTCGGAAAGAGTTGCGGTTGCGCCAAACGGATGGAAATAATTTTCGAGTTCAGTCAGAGGTATCGTTGTCGGAATCATACACGCGTCACCCCAATCAGGAGTGCTTAGGCGAGTTGTCATGGTTTCCGAGTAATCAGTGATTCCCTCGTATGTAACGGTAATGTTCGGATACATCTCGCGGAAATCATCGGCATAACCTTGCAGAATAGTGTCCATAATATCCGTCCGATGGGTTTTGAAGCGAATTTCTGCGGAAAGGTCGGTGTAATCCTCTCCGAGTATGATCTGGTCAATGGCAACTCCAGCCGCAGAAATATTTCCGCCATCTTGCCCTGAGGGAGCCGGTTGCTCCGCTGCTGACTCGGCGGTCGGTTCGGCCGCTTGCGGAGCGGAATTGTTGGAAGAATTGCCACAAGCAACCATAGTAGCCGCCATCCCCATGGCTAAAATCAGTGAAATAATTCTTTTCATTATAAAGCCTCCCAAAGATAAATTTTTGTTTATTAGATTATATATTAAAAACTTAATTTAATCATTAAATTATATTCCATTTATATAATTATATTTTTATCAAGATCATTATTTCTGTTTTTAATAGTTTTTAATATAATTTTTCGTGCAATTATACATATAAATATTTATTTTTCTTAGAATATGGAATTAAATTAATCTATATATCATTTAATTTAATCATTTTTTAAACCAATGTTTAATTGACAAGGCTTTCCATATGCGATAAAATATTAAATGCGCGAATCTATTACGTTGCGTATTCCTTCTCAGCCCCCCTTAATTCGCATATTGAACATACGAGGTTTTCCGCGAGAGGATTTTTCATGAAAAACGACAAACCCCCTGATGTAGAGCATAACCGCAATGTTCTGGGAGTCGAAATGGTTATCTGCGTTGGAGCAATCGCATTGTATCCACCACACCCCAAGACGATGGGCCTTTTTTTCATGACGGACGGAGAGGGCATATTGCAGTATAATCAGACGGAATTTTCGATGCGGCGGAATATGGCTGCGCTGTGTTCCACTTGCAATCATGTATATTTGCGGTGCGACAAGCTTAGCCATTTGCTGTGCGTATGGCTTGACGCCCGAGACGCCGGAGATAGCTTTTCATTTTTTCGTATGCGGAACAATCTTTCTGACGATACCGCCCAGCAATTGAGAACAATAGCGTCAGAGTTGTCAGCCGATAAAATACGCTATCTTAGCGAAGGATGCGTCCAAAGCATCCTTTCTCAGTTTCTATCGTGCACGGAGGATTTCCAGAGCCAATTGACAGGGGTCAGCCGGATAGCGCAATCCGCAAAGGATATATTAGATATGCGCTTCGCCGAAAATTTGACGCTGGACGATTTGACACAAAAGCTGCAGATTGGCAAGTCCAAGCTTATCCATGACTTTAAATTGCAGTGGAGCGTCACGCCAATTGAATATTTACTTGGCAGAAGGTTGGAGGAAAGCGCGCGCCTTTTGGTTGAAACCACGACTTCCATTGAAGCGATAGCCGAGCAGGTCGGATTTCGGGGAGTCTCATATTTTTCAAGCCGCTTTAAACGGCGTTACGGGCTCCCGCCTTCCGCATATCGCTTACAAAACCGTTTTATCTTAGACACGGATTAAAGCGGAACACCGGATACCTAAAACGCCGTCGCTTCACAGAACAAAATGCGAAGCGACGGCGTTTTTAGTTGAATAACGTATTGGACGCTGTGGATTCCACCCTGGTTTTTCACTCTATGACAACGGATTCACAGTATCCTTGATTTCCAGATGTCCGGTTATAACTTTTAAGCATGGCCGGTAGTTTTTATCTCTGATTTTTTGGATGATATCGTTTACTGCCGACGACGCCATCGCGTCTATATCGACTGCATAGGTTGTAATCTGCGGCGTATCCTGATTTGGTATACGGATAAAATCATCAAAGCCCACTATTGAAATATCATCAGGAACCTGGACGCCCCGCTCCTTCAACAATCCTATGACCTGGTAAGCCACCAAATCACAGTTGCAGGCATATGCGCTTGGCAGCTGCTCCGGCAGTGCGATATGTATGTTCCCGTCTTTGTCGCGGTCAGGGACGACCATCCGCTCCGTAACAGGAATCTTATGCTCATTCATAGCCCGGCAATACCCAAAATAACGGTCACTGATGCTGCTGGTCGCGCCTATGCTCCCGACAAAATGAATATCCTTGTACCCCATGTTAAGAAGATAACTGACTATTGCGTACATGCCGTAATATCCATCCGAAATAATTGAGCTTTTCCCGGAACGACCGTTATAAGAATCCAAGAACATCAATGGTATCTCGGTTTCATACAGTACTTCCAGATAAGACTCCTTCAGCTGCCCGATTAAGATGAGTCCGTCCACTTTGCAGTCTTGCAGCATTCGCGGCAAAACCAGGTTTCTTTCATCCGCGTCTTTTAAAACCTCAAGCAGGCCGTAACAATGTTGATTCTGCAAGTAAGTCAGCACACGCTGGTACATCTCCCAGTAAAAAGACGCGCTGCCGAGCTCCAAAAAGTGATTGGGAATAACGATTCCGATGTGCCCGGTGGAGCCGGCGGGGCGAAGGGATTTTGACCAAGAGGCAGGCCGGTATCCCATTTCCCGTGACAGCTCCTTGATTTTTTCCCGCATTTCATCGCTGACTCCGCTTTTTCCATTCAAAGCTCTTGATACCGTTACCATGCTGACTCCCAAGCTTGTGGCAATATCCGCCAAACGAACAGTCTTCGCCATGTTATCACACTCTCTATATCCTTATATTATACGAATCAATTGGACGCGTACGCTGGCAAAATCATGCGCAGGCAGTAATGTTCCAATGCCATGGCTCATCAAGACTGCTCCTGTATATTCGCGGCCATCCTCCGTGTCTTTATAAACCGCGTCCCGCAACAATCCCCGCAATGGCGTGAAAATCAGCTGCGGCGCTTGAGAATTATTTAGCTTGCGGCAGCATGTGAAAACGGCCCGGTCCTTTTTCGGGGACACCTGTATAAAAGCCACCGTATTATCACAACTAGGATTTCCAATTCGGTACAACTCACATTCGCGCAAAAAATCTCTCTGATTCTTATATTCGGCAATCTGCTTTTTCACCATGGACTTCTCTTCATCTGTTAATTGAGAAATATTCAATTCGTATCCAAAACCGCCGCCGGCCATTGCCACATTCCAACGCGTATCCAAAGGAGTATCTCGCCATACCTGATGGTTTGGCACGGCAGAAACGTGACATCCCATCACGCTAGGCGGGTATACCATAGACGCTCCGTACTGGATCGTCAAGCGCTGGATTGCATCGCTGTTATCGCTGAGCCAGCCTTGGGGCATGTAAAACAGCATTCCCGGGTCAAATCTGCCGCCGCCGCCCGCGCAGCTTTCAAATAGAATCCGCGGATGCTTGGTGGTCAGAGTTTCCAGAATGCGGTATAACCCGAGCATGTAACGGTGAGGCACTTCGCCGGCCGGTATTCCCCCGGACGAGCCAACCTCAGTCATATTGCGGTTCATGTCCCATTTTACATAGGCGATAGGCGCGCTTGAAAATAGCGCGTCCATACTCGAAATTATGTATTCCTGAACATCTTCTCGCGCAATGTCAAGGATTAGCTGCGTCCGGGCAAGTGTCGCATTTCTGTCCGGCTGCTTCAAAGCCCAGTCGGGGTGCGCCCGATACAAATCGCTGTCGGGTGAAATCATTTCCGGTTCCACCCAAATGCCAAATTGCATTCCCAGCGCGTTTATATCGTCTCCTAATTCCCGCAGGGTACAGCCCAGCTTTTGTTCATTGACAAACCAATCCCCCAGAGATGTTTTGTCGTCGTCGCGCTTTCCAAACCATCCGTCGTCCAGCACAAACAGCTCTATGCCTGTTTCGGACGCCGCCTTAGCAAGTGAAAGAAGCTTATCGCGATTGAAATTGAAGTAAACGCCTTCCCATGTGTTGAGAAGCGTCGGTCGCGCCATGTTTCTCCAGTATCCACGGACAAGACGGTCGCGGTACAAAGAATGATAGGCTTGGGACATTTTGCACAAACCTTCGTCAGAGTATACAAGCACGACCTCCGGTGTAACAAAGCGGCTTTCCGGATTAAGCGTCCAAGCGAAGCCGCGCTCATTTAGGCCCATGTTTACCCTGAGACTGTCATTGGAATCGACGTCTGTTTCAAGTAAAAAATTCCCGCTGTAAACAAAACTGAAGCCATAAGCCTCCCCATCGTTTTCGGAGCAGGCTCCGCTCATAATCGCCCCAAAAGGATTATGCTGATGCCCTGACGCTCCCTTGCGGCTGGATATACTTTGCGTACAATACCCAACAGGCAATACTTCCTGCGTAAATTCGCGTATCCACGCGCCATGCAAATGGAGGAGCTTCCAGTCTCTGTGCGGCATATCGATACTGGCGCTCAATATTCTATGTATAAATATATCCTGTTCAGAATCGTTTTTCAACACGGTGTGACGGGTAATGGCGTTATATCTGCCAAAAGCCGTATAAAACAAGCAGCAGCGCAATCCTTTTGCATCACGCAGGACGATTTTTAACGTATGCGCTTCTTCGTCATCCTCAACATAGGTGGACGGTAGCCCCTCAAGCATTGGCTTTCCCGCGATAATTTGCAGCTTTTCATATCTTAAATCCGCTATGTTGTCTCCGTCTGCCCACTCTACCGACAATGCGGGCGGGCGCAAGTCGGCCATTCCGGAAGCCGAATATTCCAACGGCAGCTTATCCAATAAGGTTTCCCCTGGTTTTTGCGGGTACCATGCGAAATTTTCCTTTCTTAAAACACCCGGCATATCCGTGTCGCTTAATTTTTTACCATAATATAAATGAAGCAGGTATCCTTGCGCCGTGACTCCCATAACATAACTGCTTTTATGCGCGTCCAAGCGGACCCACGGATCATACAGCTCGCTCTTACCTGTAGATATCGCCATAGCACATCGTCCTATCACATAATATTCAAAAACAACCATCTGCTCCGCAGATTATTTCTTAATTTATATTTTAAGTTCATTTTACCTATTAATCAAGTTTTATTTAAGGAGATTAATTAATAAATATTCTCTAAAAAACAGTGCATATTCACTGAAAACGCCAGTATTCGCTTCGACCGGCTCATTGACAAAGAGAAGCTTTCGATCTTATGAAATACATCTTTTCGTAGGTTTCGGGCGGCGCCGGTTGCTATTCTTGATGATAACAATCCGACCAAAATAGTTGCCAGCCCTCCCAACAGAGCAATCAAAAGTATAATAAGCCCTGTTTTCAAAATGTAATCGGGCTGGTTTTGCTGAATCCCGATATTTACGATTTTAGACATATAGCTTGGCAGATTCAAATCGCAAATGGCTTGCGCAAATCGCGCGCCCCTTACCCTTTGCCGTCCTCGATTTTTACTGCGTGCATTTTGCGCTGCCTTTTGTAACTCGCGTATCCATATTTGCAAGTCGCGTCAGCGGCTATTGCGAAATCAAAGCACATGCGCTATTCTAAAGATTGCAAGGACGGTGACGCGATGAAGCTGATACTAACCCAAAACCATGAGGTGACGGAAACAGAAGTCGAAATCCGTTACGCTGAAATGAACGCGCAAGTGCGGCGCTTGGCAGAACGAATCGGTCAGAGCGAAAACTACCTTACCGGCGAGGAAGACGGGCGGCAATACCGTATATTGGTTGATGATATATTTTACGCCGAAAGTGTGGACAGGAAAACCTTTATCTACACCGAATCGGCAGTATTCCGCTCGGAGCTGAAGCTGTACCAACTGATGGATAAGCTGGGGCATGCGGATTTTGTGCAGGTGGGCAAATCCTGCATCCTGAATATCAACGTGCTCGACAATATCACAACGCTGCTGAACAGCCGCATGGAGGGGACGTTGACAAACGGCGAAAAAATCACAATCTCGCGCACCTACATTCCTGCAATCAAGGCGGCATTTGCCGGAAAAGGAGGGAGGCCGGTATGAGGAAGTTCATACAAAAATTGCTAGTAAATTTCGCGCTGATTGTGCTTTGCTCGCATATCGCTACAAGTATTTATTTTAATGATTGGCCGCATACGCTGTTCATACTTGAATTGCTGTTGGTAACCGTTATAATACGCCTGTTTCTGCTTCTTACGAACCGTTTCAATTCACGTTATCCGGCACTTGAATACCTGCTTGAAATCGGGATGGTTTTGTCTGTCGTGCTTGGCTTCGGCTGGTTGTTCGAGTGGTATAAGCCATCATATCTGTTGTACGTGATTATTACGATCGTTACAGTATATGCCGCCGTATACGCGGTAGGTATGGGAAAAACCAGACGCGACGTGACGTTTATCAACGAGCAAATCAAAAAGAGAAAGAAGGGGATTCCGCATGATTAAGTTATGCAGATTTGCGGTAAGAATTTATTTCATGATATGGCTGGCCTGTCTGGTGCTGCCTGGGGTGCTTGCGGAGTACAGACCGTTTGAGCTGCTGTTCAGGGCGGGCGGATACCTCAGCAACGGGCTTATGATTGTCTGCGCAGGTATCTTCATACTGACGCTTATTCCAAGAAAGCAGAAACCCGTCGCGGAAAGTGATAAAACAACTCTGATTTTGCATGATTTGGAACCCGAGGCAGCACGGAACGTGTTCAGTAATATACCGAACGCGGTATTTGTCTGCGCATCTGCCAAAATGGCTGCTTGCAAAGGATACTACGATTGCTGGGTCAGAACCCCCGGGGAATGCGCCCTGCATGACGGCTTTGAAGGCTTGGGGCAGCGGATTGCCAACTGCGATGATTTTATCATCGTAAGTAAAAACCTGTACGGCGGATACAGCAGAGAAATTAAGAACGCGCTGGACAGGTCAATCTCTTTCGCGCTACCGTATTTTAAGTTTCGCAGCCGGGAGGTTCATCATCAGGAGAGGGTTAACAAAACCGGCGGCATGACGGTGTATATCTATAACAGTGAAAGCATTACAGACTTTGACAAAAACTCAATCAGGGATATAGCGAAAGCGAACAGACTTAATCTGAACAGAAGACAACCGGCTGTAATATTTGTGAACAGCATAACCGAGATTAAAGAGGTGGTGGCATGACAGCACTGCTAATAAACGCAAGCCCCAAGCGCATCGCCTGCGCGTCTAAATACTTCCTCGACCTGCTGAATATTCAAATGGCCGGCTGCAAAACGAAGCAAATTAAACTGGTTGGCTCAAAGGTGTACGATGAGATCTTCAGCCATTTCAGCGGCATTGATGCGCTTATTATCGCCCTGCCGGTTTACGTGGACGGCGTACCCTCGAATGTTCTCCGTTTCATGCAGGAAGCCGAGAAGCATATCAAGGAAAACAACTGCCGCTTCAAGCTATATGTCATATCCAACTGCGGGTTCATCGAGGGCAGGCAGTGCAAGAACATTCTGTCAAATATGCGCTCATTCAGCGATGCCGCAGGGCTTGAGTGGGGCGGAGGCGTGGGCATAGGAGCCGGGGAAATGTTGAGCGTACTGAGGATAACACCGCTTGCTGCACTTGTGAGCTTCATATTGTCGATGCTCTACAATTTGGCAAAAGGCGATTTTATCGGCGGACTTGCAAGCTACCCGTGGATAGGGCTAATGATAAATATGCTTGTCTTTCTATTATTCAGTTCATGGCTGTTTTGCGCGATGATTAAGATGCAATGGAATATCAGGCGGCTTAAAACGGTACAAAATTTTTATACAAGCATTCCCCTTATGCCCCGGTTTTTGTTTGCCATCACGGCCAACGGTTATTTTATTATCAGGTCGGCGTTTTTCGGCATGGGTTTTTGGGATTTATATAGAAAGAAAATATAGGAGACACTCATCATACACCTCCGAAAAACTGCTGCCATTTTATGTGTACGGCAAAACGGGTTTTGTGCTTGTACCGTCCGGCAAAGCCCATGTTATTCAGACAGCTTATGAACTCTACAAATCAATATTTTGCTTCATGGTTTTTTCCTCCCGATAAACTAAAAGCGACTAAGGTTTTAATAATCCCTTAGTCGCTTAATGTTTTTATAAAATGATATTTTGACGCTTTATCTCTTATAAAAATCCAAAAAGGACTAAGCCTGTGTGTCCAAACGGATTCGCAGACTTGGTCGTGGTATCAAATTTATTATTCTGTATAAAGCTGCTCACAACGCTTACTCCTTCCAGTGGTTTTTTATTCGTTTAACAGAAACGAGGAAAAAATCAAGCAGTTTTTCAATTTTCAAAAAAATTTTCAGAAATAATCATTTTACCCCTTGACAAAAGTTGCCCCAAGGAAAGTGTCAAGCTCACCTGACTTTTAATCAGGGTGTCCCGTGTTCGAGTCGCGGATGGATCACCGGAAATAAGGTGCATAGCACCACGGAAAGCGCGCCGGCCCCTGCTCCAGCTCCAGCTTTGCCGGACGTGACGCACTGATTGAGAACTACACGCAGGTAATGGATCTGCTCCCCTTGCTATTATGAGCGACGGAAATAACCATCTTGGCAGACACAGTATTTGCTTCTAAAACACGATACAAATATCTTTTTAAAAGCTTTACGATGAAAAGCGTTTTGTGGTATAATGAATGTGTCAATATATTAACCCCAAAAGGCTGTGAATACTTTGAAAAAGATACTTGCGTTTTTGCTGTGCGTTTCGTTGATTTTGGGGCCGACAGGCTGCGGTACGGCTGAAGACGCGACAGGCGGCG